>LSQX01181909.1_pt1 | contig 19144 bp, 14 predicted proteins | sample 654561 | NCBI WGS metagenome assembly LSQX01 (sample SAMN04489861, study PRJNA283612) | anaerobic digester metagenome | isolation source: 4 biogas reactors fed with cattle manure at either 37C or 55C with and... | place: Denmark: Kongens Lyngby | collected 2014
ATCCCTTAGTTAAAACCTTTTTTATCAAAGCTCCCAGATATATCTCAAACCTACTATTAGCCAATTTTATATGTTTCAAGGAGCATTCTTGCTAAAAAATACAATCCTAACTGAACTGTCAACATTTTTCCCGATTGTATCAGTTTCTGGCGGATATGAATACAAATCTACTATACAAAGCTTCCAATTCATTAAAGTTTATGAACATAAACCTTACCGGCTCCTTCAGAAAACAGGCTCAATTGAACTGCTTTAGAAGGGATTATCTCAGCTTGCTCAAGCATCTTTAAAAGCTCTTCTATTTTAGAGAATTTAAAGACTCCTTTCCTCTGAATATACTTTTTAGGCCATGAAATATTGTTATTTTCAAAAGCGCTTTGAGGAATAAAGACTAAACGATTCTGCTTTAATGCATAATCAGCTTGTTTTAGCGCACCGCTTGTTTCACCTGCTTCGACTATAGCAGTTGCCAAAGAAATGCCACTCATAACCGCATTTCTCATCGGAAAATGCCATCTCTGTACTGGTGAAGACGGCGGAAATTGTGAAACAACTAAACCTACTTCGCTAATTTTCTTTTGCAATTCTGCATTTTCCCTTGGATATACTTTTGTAATTGGTGTTTCAATAACACATATCGTAAGATAGTTGTTCTCTATAGAGGCTTTATGCGCAGCTGTATCTATGCCACGTGCAAGTCCAGATGCAACTACTATTCCAGCTCGTCCAAGACATTTTGACAGTCTATATGCTTTTCTGATGCCTTCACTTGATGCTGTCCTGCTTCCTACTACAGATACTATATTCTCCTTTAACAAACTAATGTTTCCACGTAAAAAAAGATATGGTGGTGCTTCTTTTGTCATTGCTAGTAATTCAGGATATTCTTTCATCCAATATAATAGCACACCACCCTCCCGTTTACTGACATATAACTAGTTAACTGCGGAAACTTTTTATTTCGAAAAGAGAAAGGAGATACCCACAAGGTATCCCACATACCAGAAGCTCAATTTTCCAGACAGTTCCTCAATACCAACATGAAATAGTGTTTGTGCCGAGCCCTGCTCTCAAATCATCAATCGTCCTTTGCCTAGGATTGCCTTCGTTGATAATCAATAGTTGAAGCTTTGCACGTATCTCGATTGTTATGTTCTATTGCCTTCCTCGCAGATACGTTCCTGCTGCTTCCGTGCGTACACTCAATAGCGCTTCTGAAAAGCCGATCCTTTATGCAAATCTGTACTTTTTTCAAGCAGTCTTACGATATAGATATCGGGGGTTTTCCTTCAGCTTCTTCCCCACCAGCTCAAGCATGGGACGGGTCTTCACAAGGTACGAATATGCCTCACCTACAAATCCTTCATTAATTATTCCTGCTTCTCTGAGAAGGGGTAGGGTTTTCAGATAATCCCGCTCAATTCCGTATTGGTGAATCCGAGTTTCAATAACTCTCCACGTTCCATCTACCAAAATTTTCGCCTTTACAGGCTCAGGCTGAAGATGACCTGGCGCCTGCCACTGCTCTTCAAGGCCGTGGTATGTTGTGTTGACCCGCAAGTCCACGCCTAAAAAGAGGATTTTTCCGTTCCAGCTGCCCAGGCGAAAATATGGTGTGCCAGGGCCGCATGGTGCAGCAGCTGTCTCGTGTCCTGCAACCAGCTCTTGTGCTCTTTTGCCAATTGCAGCTACAGAATGGGTGGGATGGAGGCTCCGCACTGCTTCAGGCCGCTTGCGGAAAGTTTCCGGAATCAGACCTGTCCAACAAGGCGTTTTCTCCGGATCAAAGACCGGGGGATTTTCCGGGCTTAATTCCCGGGAGCCGGTGAGGGTAGGGACTGCCACTGTTCCCTCAGGTCCTACCACTGATAGGAGGGCATCGATTACTGCCTCAGCCCCGCCACAGACCCAGCCAATTTTGCTTAAAGAACTGTGAACCAGAACATGATCTCCGCTTTCCAAACCCAAAGCCTCAAGATCCGAAGCAATTTTTTCCTTGCTGATCATAGTCCACACTCCTTGCTGAAAGTTCTTTAAAATACAATCGATTTGCCCCACTGTCTATGCTAGCTCATTTCTGTGTATGTTGCCAAACTGCAACTTTGTTGCCGCCCTCTTCTTTTGCCCTGTAGAGCGCTCTGTCTGCTTTTGCAATTAACTCCTCGGCCATCATCTTAACAGCAGGAACAACTGATGCTACACCTAGACTGACAGTTAGAATAGATTTAATTTCTTTATTCTCTATTCCTAATTCCTCGACTCTCCTTCGAATTTTTTCTGCAACAACTGCCGCTTCCTCTTCAGTGGTGTTCATGAGCAGTACCACAAATTCCTCTCCGCCGTAGCGTGCTGCAAGATCGCCTGGCCTTTTGATTGCATCTTTAATGACTTCTGCAATTCTTATCAAAGCCTTGTCTCCTTCCAGATGCCCATATGTATCGTTAAAGACTTTGAAGCGGTCGATGTCTATCATAATCAGAGCCAGCGGTATTCTTTCACGCCGGCTTAATCTCCAGGCTTTATCATATGCAAGATTAAAAGCCCTTCTATTCTTGACCAAGGTTAAGCCATCTATCATTGAAATTTGCTTGAGCTGAGCATTGGCTGCTTTCAGCATTTCATTTGCACGCTGAAGCTCTCGAGTTCTCTCTTTTACGCTGCCTTCAAGCTTTTTGCTCAGCCTTCGATATTTAATCAAGAAATAGATTGCAACCAGCGCTACGAGAAGTAGAAAGAGGATAGCTGAGCGGAGAAAAAAAGCTTGGTAATATTCTTCTGTTATGTAAACCGCTCTCTTGCCCTGCCATTTTTCCATTATTTTATCGATTGTACCGTCTTTTGTGAGCTCTGCAAGGCCCGCATTAATCAGAGCCAGTGTTTCTTCATCACCTTTTCTGACAGCTATTCTTGATTCCTGAGTTTCAATGGGTTTTTCCACTACCTTTATGCCAGTGATCCTGCTTTGGGCAAGTTCGTACTCGCCAATCCACCGGTCTGCAACAATCGCATCTAAATCCCCATTGCTTAAGGCTTTGAACGATGCTCTCCAATCATTAAACACTACAATGTTGATTCCTTCATATTTTCTAAGCAAGACATTGGGATAACCCCCTGCTTCGACGCCGACATTCTTGCCTATCAAATTGTCAATACTAGTTAAGGTCGCGTTATTGCTTTGAACGAATATGGAAAATTCGGACTTCAGCAGAGGAGCTGAAAAGTCGTAAACTCTATTCCTCTCGGGACTTGGATTGATCTGAAGAAGCCCGTCTGCATTACCATCAAGCACCATCGCTTGTGCTTGTTCCCAATTTAATGTTATGACTTCAACATTATAACCAATTTTATCTCCAATGGCTTTGGCAATATCAACTGCCACGCCTTTAGCTGTACCGCTGTCGTTGTAAACAATCGGCGCCAAGTTTTCGTTTCCTAATAACACCAGGGTACTGCGGCTGTCAGGGTTCACTCCAAATCCACTTAAAAACAGAAAAAAAATTAACAAAAACAGGACAATAGCAGCATATGTCCTCTTTTTGCTACAGGATTTCATTGTTCTCACAAAAGCACCTACTCACGTTTCAAAAAAATAACCATCCAGATTAAGTCTGCCTTCCAACAAATTATAATCCGGGTACTGGTGGATGCACCAGCAGGCTGGTTCTTGCATGTGAATCAATTTGTTGAAAGGGAAAACATATGCATACAATTATAGGTTCTAGAAAACTTGATAAACACCTCTCCTTATCCCTTAAAGGGAGATAATTTATAAAACTGCGATGTGAACAAGCCCCCATCCCCACCTTCAATTGAGATCGCCTAATTGATACAGCACTAAGGCAGGCGCTACAATCGCAGCTGTCTCTGTGCGCAGGATCCGGGGGCCCAAAGAGACAGGAATCCCGCCGTGGGCTTTGGCAAGCTCCACCTCCTCTTTAGAAAGCCCCCCTTCAGGGCCGATGAGGAGGTAGACACGCCGGGCTTGCGAATGAGCCTTGAGCACTTCACCGATGCCAGTTGTCTCCTCGTCCTCCCAGGGGACGAGAAACAGGGCTTCTCCTTTTAAATATTCCTCAAGATACTGAGACAGCTTGTAGACTCCTTCCACCTGCGGTACAGTGCTCCGCTGGCACTGCTTGGCAGCTTCCAAGGAAATCCGCTGCCAGCGCTGAAGCCTTCTCTCGGCTTTAGTGCGGTCCAGCTTCACGACAGACCGTTCGGTTTCAAGGACCACCATTCTGGAAACTCCCAGCTCCACTGCTTTCTGGATCACAAGCTCCAGCTTCTCCCCTTTGGGAATTCCCAAAAGGAGAACAACCTCAACAGGCGGCTCTCCCTGGCCCTGTCTTGTTTCAAGGAGGAGGCAGAGCACCTCATCCCCGCTGAACTCTTGAATTTCAGCGAGGTACTCCAGCCCATCTAGGGCGAGGATGATTTTTTCTCCCTTCTGCATCCGCAGCACATCCCGGAGATGATGGGAACAGGAGCCGGTAAGGCGGGCTTGCTGTCCATCAATATTTTCTTTTGAGATGAAAAATCGTCTCACTTGGCAGTACCCTTTCCCATAAACTTTCAACAATACAATAGCAAAGATGATCTCCTCTTGCAACAAAAAAAGACGATGAAGTCATCGTCTTTTTTTGTTTATGCTTTCAATTCACGGCGGTGAGCTTAACTCCCTGCCCCCGCAAGAGGTCCCTTATGGCTTTGGGCTCAACATCAGAAGGCTTAATTCCCTTTTCTACCGCATAACTTGCAGCAGTACCTGCTGCCTGGCCAAGCGCCATGGCTATATTCATCACGCGGAACGAGGCATGGGCATCGTGGGTGCCGCCAATGGCCCGGCCAGTGAGGAGGAGATTGTCTACTCCCTCCGGCAGCATCGTCCCGTAAGGGATGGTATAGGGGCGAACTCGTGCGGCTATTCCTTCAGCCTGGCCGCCTCCTGCAGGATTGTGGATGTCTATGCTGAAGATGGCATCTTCCACTACAGCATCTTCGAAGAACCTGCCTGTCACGAGATCTTCTCGCTGTAAAACTACTTTCGTCTGAGGCCGTCTGGTCTCCCGCACCCCTAAGGTGGAAGGTGAGATCTTCAGCTGGCAGTTTTCATAACCAGGGGCGTACTTGCGCAAGAACGCGATGACCTGACCAATCTGCTCCCGCAGGTTCACCTCTGCCCTGGCAACTTCCACAGGATCTGTGCCGTCGATGCCGCACAATTGGGTGGCATTGACCACCCGCTCACAAGGCCTTGCACCATGATAGAGGCGCACGATTGTCACGTTATCAGGCAGTTCGCCTCGGGCACAGGCCTGTTTGCAGACATCCAAGTAATCGCCGTGGGGTGTGTCTACATGGTGGGCTTCGTGTTCGCAGATGATTGCATCCTCTTCCACATTGGAAACCACAAACATCAAGCTCACCGGCTGCACCAGCCCGTCCTCTTTCCTGCCCTGGACGTAGGGTACCCCGGCGAAAGCTGCAACATCAGCATCCCCTGTGGCATCAATGAAGATCTTACCCTGGAGACAGGTCAGGCCTTTTTTGCTGCCTATGACAAGGCCAGCAAGGTTATCTCCTTCTTTAACAACAGCCACCACTGGCGCCTGAAGCATGATTTCCACCCCTGCTTCATCAACCCAGCGGGTGAGGATGCCTTTTGCTTCCTCAGGGTCGAAGTATCTCCGTCCTCCCAAAATCTCTCTCACTTCATCTGCCATGGTGCCAGGTGCGACGCCGCCTAAGAGGGGAGCCACAACACCGACGGTCAAATTCCCGCCCAAGACGCCGTAGCGCTCTACTAGAAGGGTCTTGGCGCCTCTGCGGCTGCTGGCCACAGCTGCACAGAGGCCTGAAGGTCCGCCGCCGGCTACAATTACATCCCAAGTTCCTGCTGCTGGAATCTCCCTGGCATATTTGATCTTGTTCACCTCATTCACCTTCTTCAAAAGCCGCTGGCTGTGTGTTGATTTCCCGGATCACTTCTTTAGGGAATTTTGGCTGTCTCCTATACGTGTAAAGGCCGTTGACCTCCTGCTCTATATCGTACAGCTGTGTATAGCAGAACCCGCAGAGCTTGGGGTTTTTCAACAGGGTGGTTGTGAGGGCGCGGTAGCGCTGTAGAAACTCTTCTTCACTCTGGGGCCGCTTGCCGTAGCCCCAGGCTTTTTCGTCGGGGTTGTCCGGCTGCCACCAGATGCCGCCGTACTCGCTGACCCAGTAAGGCTGGCCTTGATACTGCTCGACTTCTGGATAGTTGACAAACACCTTTTTCCCTTCTAAAAAGTCCTGATAGCGCTGGCTGAAGCTTTCCGGGTCCTGATCGTAGTCGTGAACGTCGTACATATCTGTTGCCACGTGAGTGTAACCGCTGGTATCGATGACAGGCCTTGTGGGATCAAACTCCTTGGTGAACTCCCACACCGCCCGCACGAACTCCTGCTGGTGGCCTCTGTGGGGGCCGGGCCTGGTTTCGTTGAGGGGACACCAGCCGATTATGGCAGGGTGATTCTGATCCCTTTTCATAATCTCTCTCCATTCAGGAAGGAAAATGCGCAGAGCCTCTGGCTTGTCCAGGGACAGCCCCCAGCTGCCGTGTTCGCCCCAGAGCAGATAGCCCAACTTGTCTGCCCAATATAAAAAGCGGGGCTCGAAAACTTTCTGATGGAGCCGGGCGCCGTTGAAGCCCATCTCCATAGCCCTCAGGATATCAGCTTTTAGCTCTTCATCTGATGGTGCTGTGTAGAGGCCGTCTGGATAATACCCTTGGTCCAAGACAAGGCGCATGAAGACTTTCTTGCCGTTTATTCGGAGGCCATCGTGCCAGGAGATATCCCGCAGGCCAAAATAACTTGACACGTGATCTGAACTGCCGTCTTCGCCCTCCACTTCAAGTTCTAGGTCGTAGAGGTTGGGATTTCCCGGCTCCCAGGGATGGACTTCATTAAGGGTCATGCTGAACTGAAAATGCCTCCCTGCAAGAATGGTTTCCTCAGCCACCTTGCTGCCCTTGAAGTAAGCCTTAGCTGTTATCTTCCCCTCCCCGCTGTCCAGCTGTCCTGAGATGTGGATCCTGCCGTTTTTCAGATCAGGCATCAGCTTCAAAGAAGCAAGATGTGTTCTCGGCACAGCCTCCAGCCAGACTGTCTGCCAGATGCCGGTTATTCTGGTGTAGTCGCAGCCGTGGGACTGAAAGCGGGCAGACTGTTTGCCCCGGGGCTGCAGCTGTCTTCTGGTGTCGTCTTCTGCACAGATCACAACAGTGTTTTCGCCTTCCTGCAGGTAGTCTGTGATCTCAAAAGAGAAGGAAGAATAGCCGCCTCTGTGGGTGCCTATCGAGCGGCCGTTCAGCCAGACTTCAGCCTGATAATCCACAGCACCGAAGTGGAGGATCACCCGCCTGTCCCGCCAGCTTTCCGGCACTTGGAAAGTTCTCCTGTACCAGACGCAGTTCATAAAATCCCGGTAGCCTATTCCTGAAAGCTCGCTTTCAGGGCAGAAAGGGACGATGATTTTGTGGGTCCACTCAAGCTCCCTTTCCCTGCCGCTTGCTCCGAAGTCGAAGGCAAAGTCCCAGCTGCCGTTGAGGTTGAGCCACTCTTTCCGCACCAAATCCGGCCTTGGATATTCTGGTCTGGGGATGCTCATTCAGCTCACTCCTTAACCTATTGGTTATTTAAATAACCTTGTATTTGAGTTTATTCTAGCGCTGCCAGGGAAAATTGTCAAGAGGTTGTTGACTGTTTAACTAAATGGTTATATAATCAGCTTGAGGTGGTAAATTAATGAAGATCGAGGTCGCAGCTTCCAGCTATCCTTTCTTTGCAGCCCTGGCATCGGAAACCAGGCTCAAAATCATAAACCTTTTGGCAGAAAAGCCGCTGAACATCGGCCAGCTGGCAGAAAGTCTGGATATTTCAGGTGCTATTGTCACAAGGCACATCAACCTTCTGGAAGAAGCAGGGATCGTGAAGACAGAAAGCATCACTGGCAAAAGAGGCAGGCAGAAGCTTTGTTCCCTGGCTGCAAAGCAGGTGCTTCTGCTTTTCCCCTCTCCAGAGAGCAGCGAGAGCACAAGGCAGCTTTCCATTCCCGTTGGGCAGTTTGTAGCCCACAGCGTCCAGCCCACCTGCGGCCTTGCCTCAACAGATGGGTTAATTGGGATCTGCGATGATCCCCGCTACTTCAGCGATCCTGACAGGACAAAAGCTGCTATTGTCTGGTTTAGGACAGGCTGGCTGGAATACTCCATCCCCAGCTACCTCTTCTCCAGAGGAGAACCAGAGCAATTCGAGATCTCTCTGGAAATCTGTTCAGAACATCCCGGCTACAACGAAGATTGGCCCAGCGACATCCACTTTTACCTCAACGACAAGCTGGTGGGCTATTGGACGTCGCCAGGAGATTTCGGCGCTAAAGGCGGCATTTACACTCCCTCCTGGTGGCAGCACGGAACAAAGCACGGCCTTCTGAAAACCCTCAAGATCACACAGGAGGGCAGCTTTCTCGACGGCGTCTACCTCTCCTCCCTGACTATTGCGGATCTGGGCATTGAACCACATCAGGATTTAAAATTTCGGATTGCAGTGCCGGAAGACGCAAAAAACCCGGGGGGAATTAACCTTTTCGGAAAAGGCTTCGGCAATTACAATCAAGATATTGAGGTGAGGGTACAGTACAGGTGAAAAAAAAGACGGGGCAGAAGTGCCCCGTTTTCCTTTCATCCCTATTTATGCTTTACAGCATAGATGTGATCGTTTGTGCTGCCCACATAGACAACTCCCCCGTCAGCATAGGGAGCGCTGAAAATAAAGGCGTCTGCGAGCTTCTCCTTCCACTTGAGCTCGCCTGTTTCAAGATCAAAAGCGGCTAGGCTTCCCCAGCAGGTGTTGGTGATCCCAAGCCTGCCGTCTACAGCCACCCTTGCATCGTAGATGCCCTCCCCTGCCTTGCTCTGCCACTTCATGGCACCTGTTTTGCTGTCTAAAGCATAGATATTGCCGTCTAAGGCAGTGAGGAGGAGTAAATCTCCCCATAAGGCTGCAGAGCAGTAGCCAGCCTTAACGTTTTCTACTTGCCAGACAGTCTCGCCTGTTTCCAGGTCTAATGCCAGGACGCGGTTTCTCGGGGTGGTGATGAAAAGCTTTCCAGCGTGGACAAGGGGATTGCCTGTGGCTGGAGAGTAGTAGAAGCTTTTGTCGATTTCCCTCTTCCAGAGCAGTTCTCCTGTTTGGGCGTCGAGGCAAGTTGCATGCCTGCCCCAGGAGGTGAAGTATACTTTTCCTTCATGGACCACAGGCCTGACCTTTATCAAATCCCCCTCTTCATACTGCCAGAGGATCTCGCCTGTTTCAGCACTGAGGCAGTAGAGAAAAACAGGCCCGCCGATGTAGAGCCTGCCTTGGGAGATGGCAGGCGAGGAGATAACCGGCTCCCCTACCTCCCTTTTCCATAAAAGGCTGCCTGTGGCAGAGTCCAGACTGTAGACATGCCCGTCGCCAGATGCAAAATACACTGCCCCCTCCCAAAGGAGCGGCGAAGAGAGGACAGGTCCCCCTGTTTTATAAGCCCAGCAGAGCTGGCCTGTATCCTTTTTGAGCGCGTATAGAGAGCCGTCGTGGGAGCCGACGTAGATCCGCTCACTGTCCCCTGTTGGGGAGGAGAAAATGGAGCCGCCTGTTTTATAGGTCCAGAGGACCTTGGGCAGGCTTTCTTTCACTTCGGGGAGAACTGTAAGGGGCAGCATTTCCTGGTAGATCTCGGGGCCTTTCAGGCAGCGCACCCAGAGGGTTTTGCGGCCTGCATACTTACAAGCCACTGTTTTCTGCCACCGATTGCCTTCTTGGGCTAGATCTTGCCAGGGCTCTTCCCCCACCTTAACCTGCACGCCATCTACCTTTGTGCTGGGAAGGACTGTGATTGGAAAGGGCTCACCCTGCCTTACAGTGTACGGATGCTGGCAGATGAAGCTTACCTCTTCTCTTCGCTTTCGGCTGATGGGAACCTCAAAGGCAAAGGTTTCCTTTTGGCCCAGCTGTTTGTAATAGACAACTGCCCGCTCCGGCTCTACATCCACAATGGTGTAAGCGCCCTGATCTGCTGCTTTGCACATGAAAAACTCCTTGCCGTGGATCTGCCAGCGGCGGAAGCTGTGGCCGTGGCCTGACATGGCAAGAATCAAGTTATATGGAAGGAGCCTTTCCACTGCTTCCCAGTCGTTGTCGGAAAAACGAGCGCTGAATCCTAACGGATGGTGGCTGAAGACCCAGATTGGTTGATTTGGGCCTATTTTCGCCAGTTCTTCTGAGAGCCACTCGAGCTGTTCCGTCTCCAGGTGCCCGTAGGCTTCCGGAACGAAAGAAGTGTCAAGGAGGAAAAAGTGGTGTCCGTTGTAGTTGAAGTGAAGGTATTCCGGACCGAAGTTGTCTCGAAAGTCTTTTTTTATCCTAGCTGCCCAGCGGCTTTCGTGGTTTCCTAAAGTGTGGTAGATTGGAATGCCGTGCTTCTCAAGGGGCGCGATGAGTTCTTTATATTTTTCGTACTCCCAGTCCAGGCCGGTTTCGATAAAATCGCCAGTTGCGATCACAAAGTCCGGTTTTGGATCCAGGCTAATGATCTCCTTTACAATGTTCGCTACCGCCCGGTTACCCGCCTCGTATCTGCCTGCGTGGGAATCTGTCACCTGCACGAAGCGGAAGCTTGCTGAAATAGAGAGGGAGATCATTAATAACAAGCATAAGAGAAGAATTCTTCTTTTCATTCCCATCCTCCTGGTGGTCTGCTCTGGACTATGTTCACAAACAACGGCACAAGATGAGGATCAAATTGGGTGCCAGCGTACCGGATCATTTCCTCTATGGCTTCCTCTCTGGTCAGTGCTTTCCGATAGGGCCTGTCGCTGGTCATGGCGTGGAAAGCATCAGCGATGGCCAAAATCCTGGCCTCCAGGGGTATGTTCTCTTTGCTTAAGCCGTCTGGATAGCCGTAGCCATCGTATCTTTCGTGGTGGTGGCGGACGATGGTGGCGAGGCTCCTCAGATAAGGCATTTGGTTGAGGATGGTCTCGCCGATTGTAACGTGGTATTGGATGAGCTCCCGTTCTGAAGAGGTCAGAGGGCCCGGCTTGTTCAGAACGCTCTCTGGGATGCCGATCTTGCCGATATCGTGAAGCATTGCGGCATTGTTGATGAGCTGTTTATGTTCATCAGACAGGCCCAGCTCTTCCGCCATTGCAACTGCATATTGGGTCACCTTTTTTGAGTGTTCGTAGGTATAGTTGTCCCGGGCGTAAATGGCGGCAGCTAAAGTATAAATGGTGTCCAGCTGCATGCCCCGCATTTGTTCTTTCAGGAAATCTTTTTCTGCTTGGGCTGCAAGTTCTGCCATTCCGATTTCAAGGGCAGTTTCTGTGACCAGGTTCCGCCCCAGATTCTTAGACCGATATAAAGCCCTATCTACAGAGGTCAGGAGCTGCTGCTTGGTGCGGCCGTGTTCTGGGTATGCAGCCACGCCTAAACTTACTGTCAAAAGGGAACAGCCGTAATTCTGGAATTTCAAGCAGACGTTTTCTCGTATCCTTTCTGCCACAGCTTTTGCCTGTTCTAAACCTGTTTCAGGCAGGATGACGACAAATTCGTCTCCACCGTAGCGGGCAGCCACATCCGAGGGGCGTATGGACTCCTGCATTGCCTGGGCAACTTTGATTAGAGCTTTATCCCCTGCAAGATGGCCGTAGACGTCGTTGTATGTTTTGAAAAAGTCCAAATCCAGCAGAATCAGGGAGAAAATCCCTTTGGCTTCTGCGCAGCGGGAGATTTCTTTATCCAGGTATTCGTGGAAGTATCGGAAATTGTAGAGCTTGGTTAAATCGTCCCGGATGGCCTGTTCCCACACCGCATGGTAGGTTTGGGCGTTGTGCAGCGCCACAGCTGCCTGGTTGGTGAGGGTAATCAAAAGGGCCAGATCGTCGTCTGTGTAGGGGCTGTTGGATGTTTTCCCTGCCAAGAACAAGATGCCTTGGAGGGTGCCTTGGATATTCAGCCCTACAATGACCTCAGCTCCCAGCTTCTCCAGCATCTCCTTTTCCTGCTGCCAGAGGCCGCGGAATTCAGGCTTGGTTTCCAGATCTCTGCCTGTAAGGACTTGTTCGCTTTGTCGGGCAAGATAACGAACGATCGCGCTTTGCTTGTCCAGCTGAAAAGCAAGTACGTCTTGGGAATAGCCTTTTTGTGCGTGGGCAGAGAAGTCCCCTGCCTCGTTGGGAAGAAACAGCAGCACTCCTTTGACATGCAGTGCCTGCACCAAAAGCTCCAGGGTTGAATCGGCAAGCCGGCTCAAATCTATGATGGAGGTCATCAGCTTGCTGAATGCTTTCAGGGTTTCCCGATAGTTATACTTCTCCCCGAAGATGACTCTGTCCAAAAGGGTCTGGATCCCGCCCTTTAATTGTTCGTAGAAGAAAATAGTTAGGCTTGCGAAAACAAAGGCCAGGATAAAAGGACTGTCGAAGGATCCCAGTAGACTGAATATGGGCAGGAATAAGACAACAAGACCTGTAAAGGTTAGGAAGAGAACCAGGGCCTTGCGGATGGGAATGGTTGCGCTGAGGAGCCTGTGCCTGTAGATTGCGTAGGCAAGCAAAAAGGCATTGATGGTGTTGGCTGTGATGTCCACGGGGTATCTGCCGATTTCGGGAATGAAATTGAGAAGGCTGCCCACAACCACGAACATTGCTCCGACAGAAAGATAACAAAGCCTGTTGGACCAGAACGAATGGCGGTCTTTTATGCACTGAATGCACAAGAGAAGGCCTGAGGCAAATGTGTAGCCTGCACCGAAGATGCCCAGCAGCGGTGCTGCAGGTCCGATGGTGTAACGGAAGCCGCTTTCTGTAAAGGCGATGTTGGTGACGATCAAACCCAGCAGGTTCAAAACCGCAAACACCACGGCCAGCAGGTAGCCAAGCCGCACCAAAAGATAGTTTTTCCTTCCCAAGAGCTCTTGGGTAAAGTGAAAAAAGACAAAGGGAACGCCGATAATCCCCATGAGCATGATCTTGCTCCAGAATCCTGGTCCTGGTGGAAAATTGGTGCGCAAGAAAAGAGAGCTCAAACTCCAGATGATCATCAAAAAGAGGTAGTGGATAAAGAGCTTGGAAAGCTTTGGGCGGGGGCTTTTCCAGGCCAAGGGCAAGAGCGCACAATACGAAATGCAGGCAATTAAGGGAATGAGCAAGGTAATCTCCATAGCCGTTGCGATTCCTTCCATTGCTTATTTTTCAACCGTAGAGGCGATCATTTCCATGATTTTTGCTGGTGGATTGAGCCGGGAGCCTAAGCCGGCTGCCCAACTGAACTCTCCTCTGCCTAATTTTTCTCTCAACAGGTTTATAGTTCCTTCTGGAATGGCTTTCACCCGCAGGGGACGGTAGCCGACCATGGACTCCAAATCGCGATAATCTGAATCCACCCCTCTTAAGGCCAGGTGGATTTTTTCTTCAAGTTCTCTTGTGCTGTCAGGCTCTTGAACTTCCAAAATCAGCTCGATAAGGGGGTGGTTGTCGGCAAAGGCTTTGTAGGCAAGCCAGTTTGCATTGTCTATGCCGCTGAGGGCAAGGGCTTTGCCTAAAGCCCGTTCAGTGATCCTGGTGAAGCCGGCCAGATCAATGACATCTTCCACTCGGTCCTCGTAGATGATCTGGGGTAGGTCTATGTCCAGGGTTTCGTTGGTGCGGCTGAGGACTTTGATCATATCCCCTACCCTGTAGCGGACAAAGGCTCCGCCTTTGAGGTTGGTCACCACAAGTTCGTACCGCTTGCCAGGTTCAAGTTGAGAGAAGAGGACGGTCCGGGGCTCGTAGTTTGGATCTGCCTGGCTTTTGAAGTGTTCATCTTCCGGGATGAATTCCCAGAAATTCACATCCGGAAAGAGGATCATGCCGTTGTAGTCCCAGGTTTGGGTTGCTGCGAAGCCGATTTCTGTACCGCCGTAGATTTCCAGGGGCTTTACGCCCCAGTAGTGTTCGATTCTCTTTTTGTAGAAGCTCGTATCTGTGCCTGTGCAGATGATTCCTTTCAGGTTCCAAACGTCTTTTGGCAGAAATTCCCGCCTTTCCAGTTTGCTCCGCAAGTATCCGCAGCACAGGCGCAGCCAAGCTAGGGGGCTGAGTCCCCTTTGCCCTAAAGCGGCTATACCCTGTTTGACAAATTTTTCGCCAATCCGATCCAGCACTGCTGAAATGCCGAAAAACAAATCGATTCCGTAGTGGAGGCCCAAGCGGAAGCCTTCCAGGTTTTGCTGGTCGAAATCCATTTTTTCTGCTTCTGCCAGAGGCGGCAGATAGGCAAAAGGAAATTCGTTTTTTAAGTAATGCGGTACCATGCCGGTGAGGTACGGTGGCGGCGCCATGGCGTAGAGGAAGCTGGAGTTTTCCCGCAGGGAAAAACTGCCTTTTTTGCTGCAGATGGAAAAGATAATGGCTGCGATAAAGTTGTTGATCTGGGTCTGCACCCAGGCTGCTGGGTATGGTGCCCATTTTTGGTCATAGGAATCGAATTTGCCAGAGGTGCAAATCCAAAATTCAGGTTGAACAGCTAGGACGTCTGCTCTTTTTTCATCGAAATAGGGGAGGTAGTCTTCGTAGGTAGTCAGGGGAACGGTTTGACGGAATTCTTCTAGACTCTTTGGGAAGCTCTCTCTTAACAGTTTTTTGCCCAAGTGGCTATCTGAAAGAAGCTGCAGTTGTTCCATTAAAAGCCGCTCTTGGATTTCCATGAATTCAACAAGGGACAGTTCAATAAAGCCGCAGTATTTCAGCCAAGCTTCGTTAGTTTTTCCTTCTCTTAACAGCTCACACAGATTAGCCATGTCCTCCCTCCCTATCTACCTTGTTTGCCAAAAGCGTTGAAAGCTGAGTTTTGTGGGGAACAGAAACGGAACAGCTTTTCTATAGCGGGGGTAATCCTCAAAAATGTGCGGGAAAAGCCAGCGGTCTTGGATGAATATATAGACGAGATTCGCCAGGATCCAGAAAAAACCGCCTTGCAGAAGGCAGGCGGATCCTGTCACGAAAAACAAACCCACCAGCAGCATTACATGACCTAGAAAACCCGGGTGCCGCGTCAAGGCATAGGGGCCTTGTGCGGTGAGAGCTAGTTTTCCGCGGTATGTATTGGCCAGGGGTTTGAAGAAAAACAAACAATAGCAGAGCCAGCCAAGACCCACTAACAGGAGGGGCCAGCCAAAAATTTTTGCTTCCACAGGCAGCTGCAGCTGCTCCTCTGCCGCAGCAGCTGCAAGGATAGCAAAGCCGTGAAGTCCGTAGCCTAAGGCTGCTAAGAAAACTCGGTTGGGAAACAGCCGCAAAGAAGCAAGATCATAAAGAAGCAGAACGGATATACCTGCAAGCCCTAAAGCAACGTTACACATACTTAATAGTTCGTTAATTCGGCATTTTTTCCTGCTCATATTTAAGCTTGTTTGCTTGATGAGCATTTTTCTGCTTTCGGTGCAAAATTAAATTTCATCCCATGAAAACTGCAATAAAAATTGTCTCGTTGCTTGTAAACGCTGCAAGGCGGAGCGGTTAACATCTACTATATCTCTAAAACTGCGCGATTGTGCATATATGCCTTTACTCTCGAGAAATTCTATTCGACGTTCTGCGGTTTGCAGTAACACTTCATTGGCATTGATTGTTTCATGAAACGTTGATCTTGTGCACAATTTAACCTGCTGCCTTAATGAGTGGAGGTAATGCTTAAACGCTAGTGTTTCATTAAATTCAGTAGATGACGGCTGAACTCCTGAAAAAAGCAGCTCGATATATGGATTTAAAAACTCATTAGTTGGTTTTAATTCCTCGATAATATTGCTGTGAAAAGCAGCGTCTAAAAAGGGAATAGTATACTCAGACAAAGCTTGTGGATAATAGTACCATACATTTCTCTGCCTGATGTCATCCTCCCTACTCGATTCGTATTTATTTCTGGAAAACATTCGTACGTTTTGATATGTTCCTGAAGCTAAAGCATTTACCTTTGCAGCAGATAAGCATAATAGTTGATGATTGGCATTACTAACAATTACTTCTCTGTTTTGCAATTTAAGCCCTGCGCACAATTGCAGCAAATTAGACATCCATACAGGATGATCAACTAAATACTGATTATTATAAGGTTCTGCAGCTACATAATATCCATTTACGTCAAAATTATTAGTCAATTCTATTATTTCTTCAATATTGTCTTCTCCTTGACATAGTATTTCCCAAGGTATTGCTACAGTCAAAATAGCTTTTCTGTTTTTTACCACTTTCCTTGTAGCTTCTGACAATTTCAGACAGTCTCTCTTCCATAAGGAAAACCATTCTGAATCGAATTTGCGCATAATACCTGGAATAATAAATTTTTCTGCCGATATTATCGAGTTATAATACTCTAGCTTTTTTATCAGATCGACTACAGAACTATCATTTGAACCGAGAATTTCGTCTAAATTGTCGAGCCAGTACTCATATTTTATCAAATTTTTATGATTGCACTTGGGGAAATAGCACTGAGGATCAAACAGACAGGATACGTTAGCTTTAGCAAAGTCATTGCTCCAAATTTTTAATTGTTCAGGATAGATGTCACGGGGGCTTAAGATAACATTGACCCCACCCCATTCTTTGCTTAAATCTATAGTCAATTTTTTCATTCCATATCCAAATTGCAGGTATAATTCCATACTACACACCACCCAGTTTTAACGTAGGTAAAATTACGTTTAACCATTCCAACGCTTTTTTAGCAGTTGGTGGTCTGCGCGTTGGATGTTTTTGCATTAAAGTTTGAATAAAACTTATCAATTGCCGATTCGTATCTCCATCGATTAGAAAGTCCTGGGGTGTAATTGTTTTCGTTCTATACCATATATTCTGAATATCATTATCAAGAATAAATGGGTGTTGGCCAGTCATCGCCTCGAACAAAACAACGCCGATGGAAAATAAGTCCGTTCTTGAATCAATATCCCTCTTTCTATATTCGAAAAGCTCAGGCGCACCATATCCAGGTGTATGAGGACCGATTGATGCTCCTGTCGATGTTAATGATACTTTATTCAATTGCCTTGCTATTCCGAAATCTAAAAGGTAGTACTCGCCATCTGAACCATAAATAATATTATCAGGCTTGATATCCCTATGTACCACATTTATTTCTTCCAGCTGAACAACAATATTTAGCAATGTCCTTAACAATTTTATCCCTGAATGCAAACTGATTTTACCGCGCTTAATTATATCGGTTAGGATTTCTCCAGGAATAAATTGCTCAATGATACAAATATACCTCTCACCACTTTTTGATTCTATCTGCTTAATTTCAAAAATTCTAGGTACGTTCATAATTTTATTTTTTGTTACAATTTCTATTTCACGTTGGACTCGTAAATCTCTACTTTTTACAAGTTTTGCAATCACAGTTTGATTTTCATATTCAACAAGAAAAGCCTGTTTTTGACCGGTTGTAGGATATACTTTTAAAATCTTTTTGCAGCCAATCAAATCACAGATTTCTCTTTCTGAAAACAATTTAGACAGCCCCCGTCTGTAATGCTCTTCCAATCCATTCATTAAAGATAATGGACGTAAAGCTAACAGGAATTGAGGCTTTAATTGCTTTTGTCACTGTCCTGAAGCCGGTACTACATTTTACATATAAGCCGATGCCAAAGTTGTTAAATCTCATTATAGTATTTTCACGTGGGGTAGATACGACTTTAGATAATACATAGCTTTCTGATGCAAAATTTTTATTTAGCAACGCTTGTTGAAACACTTCTTCCCATTTGTCTATTTTTGCTTCAACAGCTTCTATCCTATTTAACTTGAGTGCCTCTCTATTTCTCAACTGCCACTTCTTATCTTTTCTGATAATAAGATTGGCATCGTAAAGCTTTTCTACACTTAACGCGGCTTTTTTCCAAGACATCCCTAACTGTTTGACTATGCCTGAAGTGTCTATGCTAAAAGTAACATATATATGATAAAGGGTTTTTAGATCTGACAAATCCAAATCAAATCTAACGTCCGCCCAGCTATCAAAATTATCAGGGTTATATTCCGCAAATACTATATCAGGATAAGATTTGCCGATTTTCGGCTCAACAAAAATAGCCAATTTATTAGTTGGTGAAGGGTTAAAAGTATTTTTCTTAAAGCTAATAAATTGCTGAACTAATTCCAGTTCCTCGCCTGGAGTTTTCCTTCGAGTAGTAACTCCTATATTAGGATCAGAATTGAATATTTCTATTATATCCCTCAACATGTATCACCCCAAATCAAAAACTACCATACGTTCCAACGAACTTAATAGTTTTCTTTGAACAAAATGAAGTGCGGCAGTATTGAACAATCGTCTTAAATTTTCTATTGAAACAGCTATGCTCCAATAACTACTAATTCTAATTCGCTAGCATGATTGTTTTTCCTGCTGCGTATGGTAAGTAATCTAAACACTACGAAAGGAAAGAATTGAAGATCTCTTACTAGACAAATGCAATTCCAATGACTGATTTAGGAACGTTCATTTGAATAGAAGCCTAAATGTGCTGTTGCGATTCCAAATAAGCTTTTCAGATACTCTACTCCCCCTCTTTTGACAGAACAATCGAAAACAAACTGTAACCATCTATTAAAATAATTTCCCAGTAAACTTCTATTGCACTTTACCATCATAAAGCAATAACTTAGAGTGAGGGAAAGATGCTCTTTAATCTAGTCTAGGGTAAAAGGCTCACACTTTCCTATGATACCTTTTTTGTGGTCATAATAGCAATTAAAAGTATCAAAAAAAGCATATGCAAAATGCCAATCCTTGTAATAAAGTGCATAAAAATGCTTGTAAATATTTGCGGGTGTGTATACAATAAAACTTACATTTCGAACCCTTTGAGGCAGAACTCTCCTATTTTTTAAGCACGTAAAATCAAGGCTTTGGGAGGGGTATACCTCCATACTTAAAAACTTTAGCTAAGTTGTCGTTGGGTTTGACCCATAACCGCATAGATTCATTTCCTGTCTTGTAACAGACAACCATATTTTCATGTAGTAGCTCTAACAGACGCTTGCTAGTTGGTTTCCGTGTTTTAACTCCAC
>LSQX01223743.1_pt1 | contig 19144 bp, 21 predicted proteins | sample 654561 | NCBI WGS metagenome assembly LSQX01 (sample SAMN04489861, study PRJNA283612) | anaerobic digester metagenome | isolation source: 4 biogas reactors fed with cattle manure at either 37C or 55C with and... | place: Denmark: Kongens Lyngby | collected 2014
GTTTTTTCAATTGTATACACTGTGAACTCCTTTATGTAAATAAAAAAATAACATTTAAAAATAAACTACAAAAGCTAAATTTAATATACTTTTATAAGTTAAAAAGCTGATCTAAGCTCAATCAATTCTTTCTTAAATATGTTCAGCGTCATTGTTGACCTCTCTTTTTTTCTGCACAAGCTTTATAAAATAAGAATTTGCATTGCAACTTTGCTGCTATTTGTTCTTAAAACTAAAATATAAGCTCCCCTTGGATACTTCTCCGGCAAAATATCAATCGTGTTTAAGTATGGATTTAGCTGCCCTTCAAAAAGGACGTCAATAAGCTCCCCAATTGGATTATACAAAAGCAAAGTCCCAAGCTCAATGCGGTCTGTTTCAAGATCAATACCAAATTCAATTTGCGTTGGCTTGGAAATTGGATTCGATTGCGTATTTATAAAGGCATTTGGGAAATTGTAATTATCGTAAACTGATTGCGGGTCTACTCCTTCAGCTCTTAGCTTGATTTGGGCAGAGGGGCTAACTGGGTCATTCGACATTATTTGCAAATTGGATTCCACATACCCTGCTTTTAATGGCAAGAAAGAAAGTGCAATTTGCATTTTTTCATTTTCTTGCAAAAAAAGACTATCGGCAAATTCTGGCTCTGTCCTGAGGATTGAAAATCCCTTTTTCCCAATCATATTCAGCTTTACTTCGTAAATCATAGCCCCCAAGCTATTAGCTGGCTCAATATCAAGAATTAGTTCCTTTTCTTCATTAATATTTACTTTTCCAAAGTCTATTGTGTCGGAGCTAAGTAAAATTTTGGGAGTGGGACCTGTTTGAAATTGCAAGAAAAGCTCGGTTCCAAAGTCTGGATTAAACCTTTCGAGCAATCCGCCTTTTTCGTCCATAATAAGCATCGAGCCGGCACCTGCTTCTGAATAAAACTGCCAGTAAAGTCCATTTTTTGCCAAATCGAACAATTTGAACTCATAGCAACCGTCAGGCAAATCGACTGTGTCGCGATAATAAGTGCTTGATTGTAAATTCCTTCGCTGGTGAATAATTTCGGATTGAGCATTTTTTACTTCATAGTAATTTTCGTAGGCGAATTTATTTGTAAGTAATTCAAAAATCAATTTATTAGGAAAATACTTTACGGGCTTTATATTGCTTAAAATTATGTTGTCCTCCGGGTTTTCATCTTCGCTATTGTTTGGATTTGAAATTTCAACTTGAAAATATTCATCTTCTCTACTTAAGGGATATACTGGCAGCACAACATTTTCTTTTTCATTAAAATTCAAATTTCCATTCCAAATAATTTTTTGCTTTTCTTTATTCGGAACTCCATATTCAATTTCCAAACTATTTAATACGTTTGATCCTTGATTAGAGATAATAATTTCTGGATTTAAGCAGCTTGGGTTTTTTCTGCTGAACTCCCATTTATTGCTTGGAGCAATAATTTCTTCTATTGCCGCATTGTTCTCAAAAACAATGTCTTCATATAAAATAAGGCTGGAAGATATGTAATAGGAGCAGTTATTGTTGTCAATATTCACAAAGGGAGTCATATCGAAGAAAAAAGTATGTTCTTCTCCCGGGTTTACCTGGTTTGTTATTTCGTTGAAAAATGGGACAACAGGCAAGCCTGGGCACCAATTTGCGCGATCATAGAGCCAGGTGCCGGGCTGGGGATAATGTGGGTTCATTCCGCAATCGTCTTTCCAAACGCGATTTGTTGCCACTTTTTCCTGATCGATAAAAATAAAATTGTCTTTCTTGCAGAACTCAGCGCAGTTCTCGTTTCCACCAAAGCCATGTCCGGTGATGATTGTTCTTAAAGCGGCGTTTTTTGTATTTTCATCAATGCTTATAGTTTTTTCACCAATCAAGCTCCCAATTGGTTTTTCTGCGTTTCCATATTCAAAATTTCCATACACAAGTTTTTCCACCTTAAAGGCTTTTCTTGCCGCTGTTCCTTTTACAAAAATAAAATCTAAGGTTGCGGTAAAGCCATCGCTCCAGCCATCATAAAAAACATCTACCTTCGCTGAATCAATTAGAAGGGGAGCAAAATCAGTTATATCAAATCTATAAGTGCGAGACCAAGTGGAAGTTAAATTCCCGCTATAAGGGGTTATAAAACGTCCAAGTTCAAAATCCACTGCTTGCTCTTCAATATTTTTCTCTAATAGCAGGCAAACAGTATAATCCCAAGGACTGCACCCGCCGTCTGGGCAGCCGATAGTTAAATCGAGCCAAATTTTCCTAAAAGATTCCCCGCTGGTTGGGAAAAATGCGTCTTGGACAAAATGCCCATGCCAATCTAAATGCTCTCTGTCGTGGGTTCTAATATGAATTGTATCCCCGAGAGCAAAGGCAGAAGTCAAGCTGATGAGTAAAATGGCAAACGATGATAGTGCAAGTTTTTTCATTTCTATTCTATATTTTGTATAAATATCATGCAATATAAGAATGTATTTTCAAAAATTAAAATAAAAAAAAGGGACAGAAAAAATTCTGCCCCTTTAAAAATCTTATTATATCAAAAATTTAAGCGGATATTAATCCATCGACTCAATTATTTGAGCTATAATAATGTTCATTCCTTTTACAGTTTTAGTTTTTCCAATTATGCCTACAGCTTTATTGCTTGCATATCTAGCTAAATTTTTTCCAGCAAAAGAGCCGTCTTCATTAAAAACGAAATAAATCTTTTGATTTTTACCTGTGCCAGTAAGGAAAACTAAGGGCGAGCCTTTTTCTGCTAATTGAATAGCTTCGTCTTTTGTTACTGCTCCTTTACCGCCGATTACAAAATCGGAAAAGCTAATGATGGTGCCTTTAATTGGCTTTGTTTTAGCACTTGTCTTAGTTGCTGTCTTCTGCTTTTCACTTGTGGTGCTAGGAGAGATTTGAATAGTTTTCTTTTCTGCCGGTTTGGCTTGCTCAGTTTTCTGAGTTTCTGATTTTTGCGTGCCAATAGTTTTTTGTGTAGCTTCTTGCGCGTTTGTGTAAGCAAAAAGGAAACTGAAAGCTATAATCAATGCAAATATTTTTTTCATTGTTTTCTCCAAATATGGATTATTTATTTAGCATAAGGCAAATTTTTGCCAGATTGATAAGAAATTACACACTCAACGTATCTATTGTCTTTCTGACCTTGCAAAAAGTTTCCTTGGCTATCTCTTTTAATAAGGATTTTTGCGTAATTATAATCATTGCCATTTTTTACTCTTAAAATAAGGACAATGCTTCTATTCATTGCGTCAGTGAAATCGGGGTCGAGCAAATTGAAAATATTTTCACCGAAAACTACCCCTTCATTTAATGCTTCGCTATCATACACTTCATTTAAAGAATTAGCGAACCAGAGCTTTGTTCCCAATTCAGCTGGATTTAATGCTGTTCCAGCGCCAAATTCAATTTTTGAAGCAGAGCCAAAAAGCAATTGCTTTGCATCGCGTGTATCAAGAGCAACATTCCATTTATCTTTACTTGCAACTGTTAAAGTTTTTGGCTTTAAACCATCTTCGTCAAAAATTTGCAAGCCACTTCCGAGCTTGGAGGCATATTCATAAAGTCTAATTGGCTCATCGTTTACATTTGTTTCAAATCTTGTTGCGGTTGCCCATCTGATTTCGATTTTTTCACTTTCATTTTTGTCGATATTTCTTGCAACAACAGTAATTGTGTATTCTGTTTCTTTTTGCAAATCCTTAAAGATGTGCATATTTGTTTTTTTATCAAGAATCACTGGCTCAAATATGCCTGGTGCGAGTGTAACGTAATAATCAAGGAAATAATCCTCGTTTTTCGAGACTGAGTGCTCAAACTTAATAGCAATCTCTGAATCGCTTAAAGAAGTTGCCATCAAATCTGTTGGTGCTTTTACTTCTTTTACTGGATCTGGCTCAACTGGGTCATTGCTATCCTCGCAGCCGGCGAAAAATAAGCCTGATACTATCAAAGCTATTGCGAATAAATAAAATTTTTGGTATTTCATAAGAACTCCTTCTTAATATTAGAAAAAATGTTTAAAAATTTTTATTGTTAATTTGGTGAATTTTCAATTTAAACTTATTTACAATTTTTATAAATACTGTTTGCAAAATTAATAAAAATAACAACTTAAAAGCAACTATTTTCTATTTAAAGTGAATTTTTCTAAATTAAAAAATCTTCTCGGAGTTTCTACCACAGTATTCTTTTTGAAATAACTGCCGCTAACCGAGCGCACATCTTCAACGGAATAAAATGCGTTTGGGTTAAAATCTTTTATAGTCCCAATAACTTCTTTCATATCAACTCGTTTAAGAACCATAAAGATTAAGGTAACAGGCCCATGGAGACCTTCTGCATTGACTGAGGTGAGATGATATTTTCTCTCCCTTAAATCGGCAACTAAATCCGAAGCGTCTTTATTAGTTATAACACGCACAATCACTTGTCCAAGCGATAGTTTTTGCTCAAAAATCACGCCAACATAAGTTCCCATTGCGAAGCCGAATGCCCACACTACATAGTAAAAAAAGCTATTTAAATTTTGCATTACTTGCGATGCAGCGGTAACCCAAATTAATGCTTCGAAAAAACCAAACAAAGAAGCAACAGTGCGATAGCCTTTGCTTACTAAAATGATTCTAATTGTTCCGAGGCTTACATCGAAAATTCTTGCAAAAAAGATTAGTAATGGGATTAATAATAAAGCTGTAACGTTTTCAGAAAAATAATTTATTATATCCATAAATCCTTTTTTTATTAGTTATCTAACTATTAACGAACTTGTAAATAAAAAATTTTATTTATTTATTTTGCTTTTAAAATATCCCTTATTTCCGTCAATAGCTTTTCTTCGCTGCTCGGCTCGATGGCTGGAGTTTCTTCTTCTTTTTTCTTAAACTTATTTATTCCCTTAACAGCCATGAACAAAACGAAAGCAATAATTGTAAAGTCAATAATGGTATTAATAAAAGTCCCATATTTTAACAATACTGGCTCAGGTCCATCTTGCAAAACAAAAGCTAAAGAGGAAAAATCTACCCCGCTTAGCAAAAGGCCTACTGGCGGCATAACCACGTCTGCAACTATTGAACTGACAATTTTTCCAAACGCAGTTCCAATTATCACACCTATTGCAATATCTACTGCATTGCCCTTAATGGCAAACTCTTTAAATTCCTTAAAAATACGCATAAAATTTTTTTATAATAAATTAATAATGAAAAAAATTATTTCTTATTTTATAAGGCAAAATTACTAAAAAATTATGGATTATGAAAAAGGGGCGTAAAAAGCATTTATTATAAAAATCCCTCCCTAATTCCTTTTTCAAAGGTGGAGAAAGAATATCCCCCGCTGGCGGGGGAAAAGGGGGTGGATCTTTATATATAACAGCTATTTAATGCTTTTATATCCTTCCCAAGTCCAAATGAAAAGCAGAGGGAATTTTCCATTTATCCCGTAGGGATTATATTATTGTAGCAGTCAATTACCCCGCGACTGTGCTTATCTCGTAGGGATTATATTATAAAAGTGAAACAAATAATTTAATCCCTGGCGGGATAAACACGGTCAAGGTTTTCCTTTTGCTACAATAATTTAATTCCTACGGAATATCTTTCCTTCAAAGAATAATTAACAATTAAACTTCCTACGGAATATTTTTCATTCAAAAACCTTTTTTCCACCCCCTGCCCCCGCCAGCGGGGGATATATGACTGTTCTGTGTTTTCCACCTAAAAAGAATCTCCCCCTTTGAAAACGTGGGTCGGGGGGATTTCTGGATTTTTTGCTACGCTCGAAATGAACTCAATTATTCACCTTTGCTTTGTAAATCGCTTCGCAATAAACTATATACTTCAATATCGGTGAAAATTCCATTGGAAAGCAGCTCGCCATCTCGCTCTATCCCTTCAAATTCAAAGCCAAGCTTGATAGGAATATTCCTGCTCAAAGTGTTTGCCACAGCACATTTGATCTGAACTCTATTGAAATGCAACTCAAAAAAAGCAAATTCAATTAATGCACAAACAGATCTCGTTACAATTCCTTTTTTCTGCAAATCCTTGGAAAGCCAATAGCCAATCTCAGTTTTACGGTTAAAATTATCGCTATCTTTAAAGCCGATCATACCTGCAAAGTTATTGCAATACTTTATTACAAAAACATATTCTCTTCTGTCTAAAGGTATGTCTAATATGCTTTTTACAAATGCTTCTGAATCCTTTACCGTTCTTGTATTGCTAACGAAAGGGAGCCACTTCCCTAAATATTCGCGTTGAGAATCGATGGTGCTAAAAATATCTTGAGCATCGCTAAGTTCAACTTGCTTAAGAATAATTTCATCGCTTACTTGAATTATTTTTCCGTTACTTTTCATTAAAAAACTAATCTATTCCTTTAAAAATTATAAACCCAAATTCAATAGAGCTGCTTTTCCATTTCTTGTCTTTTGCTAAATCGAACAAGGGAATGTTTGCTTGGAGAAAGAAGCTGGCATAGTAGTTCAAATAAAAACTCCAATCGTAACCCGCTCTTAGATTTGGAAATATGTTAAATCTATTTATATCGGAAAAGCTTGCTGAACTTATTACTCTCGTTCGCCAAGGAAAATCCATTGGTTCAAGCACTGTTTCACTGTATTTATTGCTTGTGTTAAAAAGATAAGAGAAAAACAAAGAAGCAGCTAAATGGAAATGTGAATCGAAAAGCCGTCTCTTCCCGCCAATTTCTAAAGATATATTTGAAATAATGCTATTAAGCTCGTATTGAGTTGTAAGACTATCATAAAGCCTCGGCAGTCGCTCAATTTTATAGAAAGAAACAGATTGATTTTTAAATAGCAAAGATAGCAAAGCACTGCTATTGCCCGAAAACCACTTTTCCGCGCTTGCTCCAATAGAAAAACCTTTTGCTGAGCCATCATTGAATTGGCAGCAGTGAACAAAATACTCTCTTAAATCAATATTTGAATGATGCGATGAGTGATTATAAGAACTGTTTAAACCAAGAAAAAGAGATGGGGCTTCAATCGGATAGCGAGTAGTATATTGCCAGTTAAAGCCTTGCGAATGCAAGTGCAAGCAAGTGAAAAAAATCAATATGACTATAAATACTACTCTGTGCATGATCAATTTATTTTTTTCCAAAATTACAAAAATATTCCTTTTTGAATCTCTGTTTTAATATAAGCAATGTTTTACTGCAAGGTTTACAATCTATCTAAGTTCACAGAAATATAAGCAGCTATTGAAATAAAAAATGGAATTATAAGAGTTTTTTTATTTAATATTTCTGAGTTTTCATCAAATTGTTCTTTCACTCTGCTGAAAAAATGTGTATTTCTGTGAATGTGGATAGCCGACACTTCTAAGGTCAGGCTATTAAGCAAATTCTGTTGTTTTTTATCATCAAAGCCAAGTTTAACTCCAGTATATACTTTTATAGCTGGTGCAATCACATTTTCATCAATATGCTTTCCACCAACTCGCTTATCTTGATAAAGGTCGGATTGAATTTGCTCCCACCAAGTTATATCGCCCATAGAAATCCCCGCACCTACGCCATAGTAACTTTTGAATTGAGAAATAATTGGCACATACTCCCAAGTTAAAAAAATTGGAATGGTATTTACGATAATGGATTGCCCGTAGTTTCGAGTAAAAGGAAATCCGCGTGAGCTAATTCCTTCAAAAGTATACAGATCTTGAATTTTTGATTGAAAATAATCGACAGAAATTCCAAGATAATGAAAAGCTGAGTGCTGCCATTTAATTGCGCCGTGGAATTGAACTCCCGATTTAAAGCTATTAGCTTTTCCTTTAAATAAATCGCTTTGATAAGATTCAAAAAAAACCTCAGAAGACATAGCTAAAGCAGTTGCCAAACCGATTTCTAACTGTATTTTCTTATTAGCGAATAATGAATCTACTACAAATTGAGAATAAGCATTGTTATCAAATAAGAAAAAAATTAATAATACAATTATGAAAAGTAAAAAATTTTTCATAGTTTTATATTTTATGTTTCATATTTTAAGAAAATTTGAAATATACTTTTTTTTATAGCAATTTAAATAAATTATCTTTACGATAATTGATAATTGTAAACGGACTAAATGAAAAATAGCAGCGAAAAGAAAGTAACTAAGGTATTAATAGAAGTTGCACCTTACATGAATTTGAGCTGGCAAATGCTGATTACTATTGGGATTTTTATTTTCATTGGCTGGTATATAGACAATAGATTTGGCACAAAACCAATTTTTATTTTAGTTTTTTCTTTTTTGGGAATAGCTTTAGCATTTTATAATTTTTTTAGAACAGTAAACGAATTAGGAAAGAGGGGAAAAAAGGATAAATGATTTGGATTTCGATTTTAATTCCAGTAGTTATTGCTTTTGCTAATATCTATATTTCAATAAGCGTTATAAAGAAAAACATAAAAAAACCATTTAGTCAATTCAATAAAATATTCTTCACAGCTTTTTTAGTGCGATTTTTTTCTGTTATCATTCTATTGGCACTAATTTTAATATTTACCGATATAGATAAATTTGTTTTTGCATTAACTTTTATAATATCCGTGTTTTTATCGATAATTATTGAAATATTTTATTTAAACATTAAAAAAAATTTGATAAATTTGCATAAATAAGAAAGATTAAGGAAAGAAATGTCAAATACAACTGAGCAATTACAAACTGAAACAGCGGCTGGAGGGAATGAATTTCTTGAATTGTTTGGAGGAATAGGCGACCATTACGGGCTTATCATTGGTCCCTACCACGTTGCAGACCTTCCTTTTATATTCTATGACGATGGCTTTCACTTTTACCCAACTGAAAAAAGTATGGAAGAAGCTGGTATTTTCACTATGCAGGAAGGAAAACCAGTAAAAGCTTCAGATCAAAGTTCACCGGCACTTGATTTGTCAGTAACTAATTTGGTGTTTTTTCAGTGGTTGGCAATTATTTTGCTGTTTTTCTTATTTAGAAAAGTTAGCAAGGCGTATAAGAAAGATCCAAGCTCGGCTCCGCGTGGAATTCAGAATATGTTTGAGGTCCTTGTTTCTTATGTAAAAGACGAAATAGTTATTCCTAATATACCGGGCAAAAATGCTTCTTACCGACTGCTGCCCTATTTTTTAACTTTGTTTTTCTTTATTTTAGGAATGAACTTAATAGGGCTAATCCCGGGAGCTCATACTGCCACAGGCTCTATTGGAGTAACGGCTGCACTTGCCGTTACTGCGTTTATTGTAATAAATATAACATCAATCAAAGAGGCTGGACTTAAAAATTATTTTAAGCATTTGCTTGGAGGCGCTCCTGTTGGCTTGTCTTTTATTATGGTGCCAATAGAAGTCCTTTCGATGTTTATCAAGCCATTTGCTTTAACCATTCGTCTTTTTGCAAATATGACTGCTGGACACATAGTGCTTTTAGCCTTACTCGGCTTACTTTTTTATTTTAAAACAATAATTATCTCGCCTGCCATTGTTGGTTTTTCTGTTTTTCTTTATTTTCTTGAGTTTTTGGTTGCCTTGATTCAAGCATACATATTTACAATGCTAACAGCAATATTTGTTGGATTAGCAATAGGCGATCACAGCTCGGAGGAGCATCAGGAGCAAGCTGCTAATTAGTAGAAAATTTTTTTATAGATAGATTTTTTGTTTTTTTAATTAATATTATGGAGATTTAAATGGACGGAAATTCATTAGCTTATTTAGCTGCTGGATTTGGCGCAGGCATAACGGTAGTCGGCGCTGCTTTAGGAATTGGAAAATTAGCCGCTACTGCATTAGAATCAATAGGTAGACAGCCCGAGGCGGCAAATGACATCAGAACAACAATGATTATTGCTGCTGCTCTTATCGAAGGTGTTGCATTCTTTGCAGCCGTTGTCTGTTTGTTACTTGCAATTAAGTAAAGCAACTTAGCCAGTTCTCCTCTGAGTAGAGGAGAACTGGGATTTTAAACTGTGCTGTCATTCTGAACGTAATGAAGAATCCAGTAAGGATTATAGAGTTTTGTAAAATTAATTTGACATTTTAAACTATTCGCCATTAGTTATTTATTATCAATGACTAATAACGAATGATTTGAAAAAAAAAAAAAAATATTAAAGCATTTTTATGGATAGCTTATTAAGTGTAAATCCGGGACTAATAATCTGGACAATCATAAACTTTTTAATATTTCTATTAATAATTTTAAAGTTCGGCTCTAAGCCAATAATGAACGCTCTTAAGTCAAGAGAAAATAGAATTAACTCAGCTATTGAGTCTGCTGAAAAAGCAAAAACAGAAGCGGAAAAGCTTTTTATTGAATCTGAAAAAAGGATTCAAACTTCTAAGGAAGAAATGTCTCAAATCGTTGCAAAAGGCAGACAAGCTGCGGAGGATATAATAAAAAAAGCAAGTGAAGAAGCTGATTTACAAAAGAAAGCAAAGCTTGACGATGCAATTGGAGAAATAGAAAAAAGCAAGAACATTGCATTGATTGAGTTGAGGAAAGAAGTTGCTCAAATGGCTGTTGAAGCTGCCGAAAAAATCATTGACGCTAATCTTGATAAAGAAAAGCATTATCAGTTAGTTGAAAAATATATTGAGAAAATACCTAAGAATTAAATATGTTAGAAAAGCGTGTTTCGTTTAGATATGCTCGCGCATTGCTCGATACTGCATCAGAAAAAGGCTTGGCGGCTGAGGTTTTTAAAGATATTCAAAAGGTAAGAGCTACACTTGAAATTTCCAAAGAACTTCGCTCGCTAACAGAAAGTCCGGTTTTCCAATTATGGAAGAAAAAGCAGATTTATAAAGCTATTTTTACAGAAGAGAAAATTTCCGATTTAACAATGAATTTTCTAATTCTGCTGATTGATAAACGCCGCGGAGAGCTAATTATAAGTATTATCAGGCAGTATGAAATGCAGTATAACTTGCTGAATAATCGGCTCGAAGCCGATATTATTTCTGCCTTAGAGCTAAATGATGAATTGAAAAAACAAGTTATAGATAAATTACATAATTGGACTAAAAAAACAATTTTGCCAACTTTTATAGTTGATGAAAAAATAAAAGGTGGCTTGCTTGTTAGAATTGATGACTGGGTTTTCGATGCTTCAGTAAAGCATCAACTTGATACATTGTTTAAAAAACTTTCTGAAGGAATTGATTAAAAAATATAAATGAAGGAAAATTTATGATAGATGTAAGGCCTGAAGAGATTTCTGCGATATTAAGACGGCAACTATCTGGCTTTGAAAAAGAAGCAGACATTTATGAGGTTGGCACTGTCTTGCAAGTGGGAGACGGAGTAGCGCGCGTTTATGGATTGACAAAAGTAATGGCTTCTGAGCTTGTAGCTTTTCCGAATGATGTGTTTGGAATGGTGCTTAACCTCGAAGAGGATAATGTTGGAATTATGCTTTTTGGAGACGAAAGGCTTGTTAAAGAAGGGGATACCGTTAGAAGAACCGGAAAAATTGCCTCTGTTCCTGTTGGTAAAGAATTGCTTGGACGAGTGGTCAATCCGCTTGGAATTCCTATTGACGCAAAAGGAGATGTTCATACTACTAAATCTTTGCCAATAGAACGCAAGGCGCCAGGCGTCATATTCCGCCAACCAGTGAAAGAGCCACTACAAACGGGGCTAAAAGTTATTGATGCTCTAATCCCCATTGGCCGTGGGCAGCGTGAGCTTATTATTGGAGACAGGCAAACAGGGAAAACCGCGATAGCACTCGATACTATTATTAATCAAAAATATACACACTCCGAAGATGCAAAGAAAAAAGGTATTCAACCCGTGTATTGCATATACGTTGCGGTTGGACAAAAAGGCTCAACCGTCGCAAACGTAGTGTCTTATTTAGAGCAATTTGGAGCAATGGAATACACCACAGTCGTAGCGGCTAATGCTTCCGACCCTGCGCCATTGCAATATATCGCTCCTTTCTGTGGCTGCTCGATCGGTGAATATTTTAGAGATAATGGCATGCACTCCCTTGTGGTTTATGACGATTTATCCAAGCAAGCAGCAGCATATCGTCAGGTTTCATTGCTATTAAGAAGACCCCCGGGACGCGAGGCTTATCCAGGCGACATTTTCTATCTTCATAGCCGCTTGCTTGAAAGAGCAGCAAAGTATTCTGATGAAATGAAAGGTGGCTCGCTCACCGCGCTCCCGGTGATCGAAACTCAAGCTGGAGACGTTGCGGCATATATTCCAACAAACGTTATTTCTATTACTGATGGTCAAATTTATTTAGAGCCAAACCTGTTTAACTCTGGCATTCGTCCAGCGCTGAACGTAGGTATTTCCGTTTCTCGTGTTGGTGGGAATGCTCAGATTAAAGCGATGAAAAAAGTTGCAGGACCCTTAAAGCTCGATTTAGCGCAATATCGCGAGCTTGAAGCATTTGCAAAATTTGGTTCAGATCTCGATAAAGCAACTCAGCAGCAGTTAAGACGCGGTGCAAGGCTTACAGAAATTTTAAAGCAAAAACAATTCGTCCCTATGCCTGTAGAAAAGCAAGTTGCTTTGATTTGGACTGCTACAAATGGCTATTTAGACGATCTGCCGATAGATGTTTTAAATGAGTTTGAAAAAGAGCTTTTCCCAGAAATTGAAAATAATTTCCCAGAGTTATTTGAAGATATTTCCCTTAAGCGCGAGCTTACTGAAGAAATTTCAGATACTTTGAAAAAAGCTCTCGATAGCTTTATTGTTAAATTTAAGAAAAATAAAAACTTAGAATGATAATTGTAACTGGTGGCGCTGGGTTTATTGGTTCTTGCTTAGTGAAAAAGCTGAACGAGAATGGTATCAAAGATATTATTATCGTCGATCACCTTGGAAACAGTGAAAAATGGAAAAATTTAGTAGGGAAAAAGTATTTCGATTACATTGAAAAGAGTAAATTTCTTTCAATGCTAAGCGGCGATGCTCTTGGCTCTTTACCCGTAGAGGCGATTTTCCATTTTGGCGCTTGCTCCGACACTACTGAAACCGATGCAAGCTATGTGATGGATAATAATTACTATTATTCAAAAATGATAGCTCTTTTTGCTATTGAGAATAATATAAGATTTATTTATGCGAGCAGTGCCGCTACTTATGGAGATGGGCAAAAGGGTTATAGCGATTCTAAAGTCCAGAAGCTTGTTCCTTTAAATATTTATGGTTATTCCAAACAGGCATTCGATGAATGGGTGGAAAAAAATGGGCTGTTCAATCAATTTATCGGCTTAAAATTCTTTAACATCTTTGGTCCAAATGAATACCATAAAGGGAAAATGGCAAGTATGGTCTTCAAATCTTTCAAGCAAATAAAAGAAAGCGGGAAGGTTAAGCTATTCAAATCGAATAGCAGCGAGTATAGAGATGGCGAGCAGATGCGTGATTTCCTCTATGTTAAAGATGCAATAGAAGTAGTTTGGGACTTATACCGAAATCGCTTTCATGGTTTATTTAACCTTGGGTCTGGAAAAGCACGCTCCTGGAACGATTTAGCAAATTCTGTTTTTGCAGCATTGGATTTGGAGCCGAATATCGAATATGTGGATATACCCCAAGAATTAGTAGAGCAATATCAGAATTTCACAGAAGCTGATATGAGCAAACTAAAAGAAACTAAGCTGAATTTTAAGTTCAACAGCTTAGAAAATAACGTTAAAGATTATGTTTCGAACCATCTCGAAAAAAGATGGAAAAATTTTTAAGAGATTTCAATTAGGAGAATGTAAATGCCAACACCTCGCGATATTCGTAGAAGGATTGCAGCAGTAAAGAATAACGCAAAAATTACTCAAGCGATGAGAATGGTTGCTGCTTCGAAACTTAGGAGAGCGCAAGAAAAAATATGGTCGAACCGCCCTTATACAGAAAAGTTAGAGCTTGTGCTTAGCAATATGATTAGTGCTGTCGCTGAGGATTATACGAGCCCACTAATAGAACTGCGTAGCGATATTAAAAATGTCGCCGCAATAGTTGTCGCCTCAGACAAAGGGCTTTGTGGTAGCTTCAATGCGAATGTTTTGAAATTTGCTCATAACTATATCAAAGATGAGTTTTTGAGCAAAGGGCTGGATGTGCAGGTTACCCTTATTACAGTTGGAAGAAAATCGTTCGCCTATTTTAATAAAACAAATCTTTACATATTGAAAAATTACTCTGGCGTTTTTCAAAAATTAGAATTTTCCACTGCAAAAGATATTACAACTTTAATCACAGAAAAGTATTTAAACAATGAATTTGATGAAGTTCTAATATTTTTCAATGAATTTAAAAACCTGCTTAACCAGGTTCCAAAGGTAAAAAAACTTTTACCCATCGAACCAGCCCAAGTTGAGGAAGAAAAAGACGATTCAAAAATCAATTTGCATTACATTTTTGAACCGAACAAAGAATTAATCTTAGATACGCTTTTACCATTGCAATTAGATGTCCAAACCTGGGGCGCTTTGCTTGAATCAAATGCTGCACAGCAAGCAGCTCAAATGATGGCGATGGAAAATGCTACAAACAACGCAAACGAACTTGTTAAATACTTAGAATTAGCATATAATAAAGTTCGCCAGGCTTCAATTACAACAGAAATGCTTGAAATAGTAAGTGGCGCGGAGGCTATGCAAAAATCGTAGTTGCTCGCGAAGAATTTTTACTTTTGAGATATTTTAGCTGCTCGCTTTGAATTAAAATTAACTCGGGACGAGCAGCTTTTTTTATTGAAAGTAAAACATTTTAAAAAAGCAAAAGTTGGCATTATTTTTATTCCAAGCCAATTTCAGCAGCTATGGATTTCATTCCTTCTATTGTTTCTTTTATTAGCTCCTCAAGCGAGATGCCAAGCATTTCAGCTCCTTTAAGTATAATTTCGCGATTTGCTCCTGCAGCAAAAGACTTTTCTTTCCATTTTTTCTTCACGCTTTTTACCCCTAAATCTATTATGCTTTTTGATGGACGAACTAAAACGCAAGCTGTGATTAGTCCTGTTAGCTCGTCAATGGCATAAAGAGTTTTTTCTAATTGAGTTAAAGGCTCAACATCGTTTATAATGCCAAATCCATGCGAGATAACAGCCCGTATGTATTCATCGTCCCAATTTAGCTCTTTTAAAATCTGCTTTGTTTTTATGCAATGCTCTTGAGGAAATTTTTCATAATCCAAATCGTGAACTAAGCCAATAATTCCCCATTTTTCGGCGTCCTCATTGTTAAGTTTAGCAAAATGACGCATCACAGCTTCAACTGATTTGGCGTGATTGATAAGGGATTCGCTTTGATTGTATAGCAGTAAAAGTGATAAAGCCTCCTCGCGGCTCGGAATTATTTTTGACATAGTGATTTGCTAAAATATATATTGTTTAAAAAATTGTTTCTGTGCTTAATGTGCCGTCATCATTCCTGAAAACTATTTCAGTTTTAAAAATTGGTTTGTCGCTTATAATTGGTTCTTTAAATAAATGCTTGATGCCCAGGTCGCCAATAACTGCTTTAATATGAATAAACAAGCTAACGACCTCACTCAGCTCATCGCTATTAAAATAAAAAGTAGTATTTTCAAGCGTCCCATCGCTCTCAATTTCAAATAAGGTTAATTGGGAGGCTTCTTCTTCTGTAAAAGATGGCTGAACAGTTTTAATATTGCATTTATCAACATTGAAAAGGCGGCAGGTATAAATTTGCTTATCTTCTGCTTCATATTGAATTATGGCATCGAAAATGCCCGCTTCGTCTATATTTATATACAGCTCTTTTAAGCCACCTAATTGCTTGCCGTTTATATAACAAGCGGTTTGCTCTAATAGTCCATTACTCTCTATTGCAAAAGTTTCTATCATCTTAAACTATATATTTTACTTTATAAAACAATTAAAATTCGTTATAATAACACAAGTCTATTGCCATTCATATCAATATCTCCCGCTGTGAATCCTTTGCATAGCCATTCCGAGCTACGGCGAGGAATCCAGGAAAGAAATCCCTTAATTTGAGATTTAAAAATCTTCATCATCAAATAAACATTAAAAGGCTAATGCCCATCACAATCATACCGCCAACCATCCCATAAACAGCGTAATGCCCGGTATCATATTCGCGAGCAGTTGGCAAAAGCTCGTCCAAAGAAATGAAGACCATAATTCCGGCAACAAAAGCAAAAACTATACCCATTGTGGTGTCGTTAATAAAAGGTAAAAGCAAAAGGTATCCGACTATTCCACCAACAGGCTCAGCTAAACCAGAAGCAAAAGACAGCCAAAATGCTTTTTTCTTACTTCCCGTTGCGTAATAAACTGGAACGGAAACCGCAATTCCCTCGGGTATATTATGGATTGCAATAGCGATTGCGATAGAAATTCCGATTGTCGGCTTTTGCATTGCAGCAGTAAAGGTCGCCAAGCCTTCTGGAAAATTATGGATTGCAATAGCGAGAGCTACAAAAACACCCATTCGGTAGAGCTTTCTATTGCTTTCATCGAATTTATTCATTTCTTCTATTGACCTTGGCTCGTGTGGATTTTCATATTTCGGAATCAATCTATCAATAATTAAAATGAAAAATATGCCCGAAAGGAAAGAAATAAAAGAAATAGAAGCAGCAGAAAATTCGTTATTGTAAGAAATTAGAAGTGCTTCTTTGCTACTTTCAAGCAATTCAACAAAAGAGACGTAAATCATTACACCAGCAGAAAATCCGAGTGAAGTTGATAAAAATCTTTTGCTTGTTTTTTTTGTGAAAAATGCCATTGCACTACCAATTCCAGTGGAAAGGCCGGCAAGCGTAGTTAAAAGCAATGCAAAAAGAACAGTGCTTGTGTTATATTCCATATTGAAAATTTTCTGTTAAACTTAAAACTCTATTAAAACGATTTTCACTGTAATTTACTCTATGACGATTTAGCGCAATTATTCTTATATTAAAGAATCGGCTCAAGTTTTATATTACTTAACTTTTATTTCTATAAAAACCTGTGAAAAATTTTGTTTGCTTTTCGGAAATCTTAGTTCGATAATGTAGTTCTCGTCTTGCTGTTTTTTTATTGTTGCGTTTTCAATACTTTCTATTTCAAAATCTTTACAGTAAAGTTCAAATTCAAAATTGGAGTTTTCAGCGCCCTCCACTATAATTGAATATATGTTTTCATTAAAACTTGTTGAAATTATTTTGTAAGGAAAATCATCTTTAAAAGCATAAAACTTTTGTAGTGGCAAAAGCGAGATACCTTTTGTGTGGTAAACATCTACGACAGTAACGGCTCTTAAAATTATGGGGAGTTTTGGGACCAAAGCATTTTCAGTTTCTTCAATCTTTGCTTTATATGGAATGCCGTTAATCATTGCAGTTCCAAAAACTGTTCCGAATGGATAAAGCGGCTCTAAATCTATTTTTAAATGAGATGTGTCTGCTTTTTCAAAGTAGAAGCGGGTTCGCTCAGGCAATCGAAGCATTTTCATAAAAATTTTGTGATTTGCTATTTCATAATTTTTTAAAATAGTAGAATCCCAATTTGCTGGAAAAAATGTAGAAATCTTTATATTGTATTCCGCTATGCTATCAATATTTATAAGTTTATTGAAATTAAGAGAGTTGCGCGTGCTATCACTTTCCTTTACTTGGACTATGCTTTCATAATTAATATTCAAATCTTTCGCTTTTTCAATTTTTTTCTTTAAAAAAGAGTTAAATTTTTCACTTATTATTTTTTCAGACCACAAGCGATTTAAAATCGGGTCTGGCGTAATTAGAGAAAGGGAGCTGTCTAAAAGTGCCTTCCAGTAATTGCTTGTGTTTTCGATAATTATTTCTGGATCTGATATAAGATTGTTAAAATTCTCAATGGATTGAATAAGATTTTCATAAAAATTAAGTTGCGTAAATACAAAATTTACTGCTTCGTTTTCGCTGCACTTGAAATTGCAAACAACTTCAATAAGATCGCTTTCTTTTTTTTCAAACTTTAAATCTTTTACAGCTGCATTTGTTCCGATTGCATAGCTTTTTTGATATTTCAAAAAATTAATGAGTATTGCGTTTAAAGATCTGTCAAAGCTATACTGAACCTCTTTTTCTAAGCTTTCTACGTTTAAAAAGCTTAAATCTATTTCAAAAGAAAAAGCGCAATCAGCTGCATCGGAAAGAAGATTGACATAGCTTAAGCATACTGTAGGGCTTTCAACTTCATAGCTAATTGTTTCTAAATACTGCGTTTCATTTTTCTTTTTTATTGCTCGTGAAAAATAATTTGGGAAATCGCTTTTGTCAGTAGAAGAATAAAGCTCTGGTTCTTTTACTTTGCCAGCTTTGTTAAAATTAAAGGAATCTATTTTTAGCAATGGGAATAAGTAAAGCGAATACAAAGAATTGCTTTTCTGAAGTCCAATTTCAGCGTATTCTCCGAGTATAAATTGGGCATTATTAGTTTCAGCCTTTAAACAGTTGCTAAAAGCAAAAGCAAGCAGACAAGCAATAAGATAACATTTTAAATTTTTCATTGAAATCATTTCCTCCTTGACAGGAAAAGGGTAGTGAAATACCGAACAGTCCTTTGTATTTATCTTCTTTTACGAGAAAAGAATTTTCCCCCTTTGAAAAAGGGGGCTGGGAGGATTTCCCGATTTCTGTTCTGGAAAAATCATACACCCTTATTCTACAAAAATTATATGTTTGCATTTTCATTATGAAAAAAGATTTTCACAAATAAAAAAAAGATATTTCACAATTTAATGAAATATCTTTTTTTCTTAGATAAATTTACGGAAAAAGTTCAAATTTGTAAAATAATTTAGCTTCCAATAAACTCTTTATATTTAGCTGCAGTCATCAAAGAATCAAGCTCTGCTGGGTTTTCTATTTCAATTTTAATCATCCAGCCCTCGCCATAAGGATCTTGATTAACTATTTCGGGATTGCTGTTTATCTCACGATTAACTTGAATGACTTTGCCAGAGCAAGGAGCGTTAACGTCTGTAACTGTTTTTACAGCTTCAATCGTTCCGAAGCTTTCATCTTTCACTATTTCTACCAAATCCTCTGCAATATCAACATAAACAACATCTCCAAGCTCGGATTGAGCGTGATAACTAATACCGATTGTGCCAATATTGTCTTCTACTTTAATCCTGTCTCTTATACACATCT
>LSQX01225544.1_pt1 | contig 19141 bp, 19 predicted proteins | sample 654561 | NCBI WGS metagenome assembly LSQX01 (sample SAMN04489861, study PRJNA283612) | anaerobic digester metagenome | isolation source: 4 biogas reactors fed with cattle manure at either 37C or 55C with and... | place: Denmark: Kongens Lyngby | collected 2014
GTATTACGGATTGTTTGGTCGTTTTATACCAAATGCGGATTTTATTAGAACTCGGTGATGCTGTCTTTGAGGAAAAGACGGCGTCTCATAACCGAATAATCTTCCAGCCCCATATATTTCGCCGGATAGTCGGGGTTAAGATAGTTCTGCTGATCGGCGCACAAAACCAGCCGCAAAACTCCGTTTTCGATTTCCGCTCTTTTAATAAATTGTGAAATGTCCGCCTCTTTTTCGCCGCTTTTCGTTCGTTTTAGAACAACTACCGGAGCTTTAAGCGCTTCTGCGGGATCTATACTTTTCACACTGTTACCCGAAAGCTCATATTCCGCCCAGCCAATCGACTGAAATTTGCTCTCGGGAGTATAGCTTTCAAAAACCCGAAGCTGCGGCGGGAAAGCCGCGTTCAGCCGCTCCGTGAGCTCATCTGAAGACATGGGTTCAACGATTCTGAAATCCAGAAACTCGCAGATCGACTCGGCGCCGAGCGGCAGCGGGAGCGCGAAAATCAGCTTCTTGTGCGGATTAAAGCCCTCGGTATACCATATCGGTATTTCGGCGCGGTTGAACGCCGTATTCATCATTCTCTGCAAATCGAGATGCGAGATGAATTTCAGACTCCCACGTTTCTCGAATTTAATTCTGACCGGACCTGCCGGCAGCATTGCGGCGCTCATATCCCCTCCTCATTATATTTCGGACACCAGCGGTTTTTGCCGCCGAGACGGTTAACTCCGCATCCGGCGCAGGCTTCGGCGCAGCTCTTTGTCGTTTTTTCCATGTGAGCCCTTTCGTATTCGCGGATGAAAAATTCCTTTTTGATGCCGACATCGATTATGTCCCATGGGAGCGGCTTCGACGGATCGATGGCGCGGTTGGCGTAATAAGCGGGATCAACGCCGCAGTCGGAGAACGCCTGCATCCATTTGTCGAAATCAAAGCACTCATCCCAGGCGTCAAAAACACAGCCCAGCCGATAGGCGCTGAGCAGCACCCGGTTCATCCGGCGGTCGCCGCGGGCAAACGCCGCTTCGATAAAGCTCGTCTTCGAGTCGTGCCAGTTGTATTTGATATATCGGTTTTTAAGCTTCTCCTGAAGATATTTCTGCTTTTCGACAAGCGTTTCACAGGTGTCCTGTGCCGACCACTGAAACGGCGTGAACGGTTTCGGCACAAAGCATGCGACGGATACCGTCACCGACGGCTTGCCTTTCATTCTGCCGGGGGTTTTGAAAAACCGGTCGACGACTTTATTTGCAAGGTCGGCTATACCGTCCAGGTCCTCATATGTTTCGGTCGGAAGTCCGTTCATGAAATACAGCTTGACTCCCGTCTTGCCGTTCCGGAAAGCCACCGAACAGGCGTTCAGCAGGTCTTCTTCGGTGACGTTTTTATTGATAACGTCGCGAAGCCGCTGGGTGCCGGCTTCCGGGGCAAAAGTCAGGCCGGAATTTCTGACGGAGGAAACTTTTTTCATCAGCTCCTCGGAAAAGCTGTCGAGGCGGAGGCTCGGCAGCGAAAGAGAGACCTTCTTTTCATCAGTCCATTCAAGCAGCCGGTCGGTAAGTTCCGGCAGTTCGCTGTAATCGGAGATCGAAAGCGAGGAAAGCGTCATCTCCTCATATCCCGTCGCGGCGTAGAGCCTTTTGGCACAGGCGTTGAGCGTTTCCGGGGTTTTTTCGCGAACCGGACGAAAAATCATTCCCGCCTGGCAGAAGCGGCAGCCGCGGATGCAGCCGCGGTAGGTTTCGAGAACTATGCGGTCCTGAACCGTTTCAATATAAGGCATCACAAGCTTATCCGGAAAATACGCCGTATCCATGTCGGAGACAATTCGCTTGGTTACAACATCCGGGACATCCGGGTATTTCGGACGGATGTAGGCAAAATCGCCGTTTTCGTCATAGCCGACGTCATACAGCGACGGGACATACATTCCGGGAATGTGAGCGCACTTTCGCAGAAATGAGGTTCTCGTATAGCTGCCGTCTTCCTTCATCTTCATGTAAAGACGGGCGAATTCGGGCAGCATATCCTCCCCCTCCCCGATGCTGAAGCAGTCGAAGAAGTCGGTCAGCGGTTCGGCATTGTAGGCGCAGGGACCTCCGCCGATGACAATAGGGTCGTCCTCGCCGCGGTCGGCGGCAAGCAGCGGTATCCGACCGAGTTCAAGCGTCGAAAGTACATTTGTATAGCACAGCTCATACTGCAAAGTAAAGCCGATGATGTCGAATTCATGCAGTTCATCGCCGCTTTCGTGAGCGCGCAGCGCAAGGCCGTTTTCGCGTAGCCGCTGCTGCATATCTATCCAGGGGGTGTACGCCCGCTCGCACCAGAATCCGGGAATCTCGTTCAGCGCTCCGTAAAGGATGCGGATGCCTAAGTTGCACATTCCGATCTCGTAGCTGTCCGGGAAGGCGAACGCCATTCGAGCTTTGACTTCGGATTTGTCTTTTATTATCTGCCCGAATTCGCCTCCGGTATATCTGCCGGGTTTTTGAACCGACATCAGTATTTTTTCGGGATATCCGTTATATGTTGAGTTGATTTGTCTCACCTCGCCGTATTTTGGTTTTATCGTTATTTTATGATTTCGACCGACAGAGTGTCCCGGTCGATCTTATAAATTATATCTTTATATGAATCGATGAAAATTTTGTGTTCGGCGTCATCCGAGTAATCGCCGGTAAAAATGCCGTCGTATAGTACCTTTTCACCGCTTAGCAGCGACATCTTCACAAGCGTTTTTTCGTCCTGATAATAGATATTGCCGTGAGCAAGGGCTATTATATATCCGGATGCAAGCTCTTTGCACTTATCATCCGATGAAAGATCTTTTGAACAGATAACCTTGTTGTTTTCAAAGTAAATGCTGCCGCCGTAAAGTCAAAATCCTTCCCCGAAGAAACTGTAACCGTAAAATCCGGTGATGATATCGTGATCGGTTCCATTATAATCAAGCCTATATACAGTCTCGATATTTTCGTCAGCGCTTATCTCGTCTACAGCTGTCATCAGGCTGACTTTACCGTTTTGGTCTACAACCGGAAACTGACGAGTCTGACATTCGCTGAACACTCCGGTCTTTCTGTTGTAACGGAGAACCGGACCGACAAACGAAGTGTCGAGAAATACGGCTTCATCGCTTATATAAAAGCGCGTCCACGGCTTATTATTTGTGAGCAACTGTCCGTCTTCCGTATACAGCGCCTGATCCTTCGAGTAATAGAGCTTTTCCTTATAAACCGAAAGCTGCGAAGCCGAAATACCCGTGTCTTCCGCCAAAAGAGTGTTTTTGTCAATCTTGAAAACACTGTTGTCTTTAATCATATAGATAACTGCTTCCGAATCCGTCTATCGCGCCGGCAGGCTGGGGCGATTTGTCACGCAGAGCGGCATTTTGACAGGATAAAAGCATCAAAATCAGAATCATGGCACAAAGTATCGGAGATATCTTATTACGGATATACATATTAAACACCTCAAAAAGCCAACCCGAACATCGGGTTTGATTATAAACGTTTTTTAGAAAATAATACCGGAAAAAGCAAAAGCGCGCCGTCGCCGACGCGCCTTGTTTATGCGTTTTTTTCGGCTAAATGAGCAGCCTTGACACAATTCCCATCGGAACGAGCCAGAAGAACTGAAACAGCGCGACTTCGAGCGAGTTCAGCGAACCGATCAGCCCGAGGCTTATCACCAGCGCCGTGATCGCGGCTCCGACCGCCATTGCGAAAATCTTCACCGCGGTGTTGGTGCGGATGGTGTGGAGGATACGGTCGCAGTAGATCTGAGCCATCAAAAGGTCTCTTACGCTTGAGCGGCTTAAAATTCCGGACGAATAATGCTCGTATACCTTTCCGCGGTTTTCGGTGGTGCGGCATTTTATGACTCTGACCGGGTATCTCATCGTACGCACGCGGGCGGAGAGCATTCTGTCGTTGATATTCGGATCGAAGGTGCGGATTCCGACGCACATTCCGGCGCGGGAAAGCTGCTGGAGGATCGACTCGAAATCGTCGTCTATGATATACTGTATCTTTAATTTCGCCGCGATAGCGTCGTTGACTGCCATGTACATGACGCAGACTTCGCCGCCCGATTCGATTTCCTCGTCCTCTTCCGGGTTTATCGGACGGATTCCGTTGGCGGTCATATATTCGGAGCGGCCGATCAGGACATGAGAGCCGTCGACCACCGCATTGATGCCGTCTTCTGCTATTTCAAGCAGCTCTACGCGGCTTTCGACCTCATAGCCCTGTGTCATCGAGCGCAGAGCGTCATCGAGCGGTCCGCCGGTCTTGCCGAATATCTTGGAGGCGTAATAGATCGCCGAGTCGATTGACATATGCCCGACTACCTGGATCGTCTTTATCTTTACCCGGTCGGCGGGGAAGACTTCGCGATCGTCGAAGCTGATCGCCGAACCGACGCTGTATTCGTCGAGGGACGATTCGCCGACGATGGTCGAGCCAGTTGAAAACGCCGCCTTGGACGCTTTATAGAAAGGATAGCTGTAATTGAAAAGCCCGGCAACCGGCAGAACCATCATGATTGCGGCATAGCCGCCCATGAAGCTCGCCGCGGCTCCCTGTCTCGAAAACGGAGAAAGCAGACCGTAGACGAACATCACAAGACCGACGGCAAGCGCCGCGGGTATCAGATAATTCAGCGTTTTGTAATACGACGGGCGGGTATTTACCCGCTTGAAGAAGTCGTTTATGAAGCTTGCCTGTCGGACACAGAACATCTCTCCGGTGCCGCCGAGCGAATCGGCGAAAAGCTCGTTTTCGCGCCGGGTGTCTTCGTCCTCGCCCTCCAGCCGCGCTATGACGTATTTGTCCTTTTTAGACGCGGCGACGTTGAAGCTGTATATCTCGCGCTGAACATTCATCAGCTCATAAATAAGCGTCATCAGTATCGTGGCTATCGCGGCAAAATTAAAGGTCCTGACAACGGTGTTTGCAGGCAGGTAACCGTATATGAAGCACATTATGATTTCATATACGAGAGACACCGCGACGACGGCAAGCGTAAGGCTTTCCGGTTCGGGTTTTGCCTGCGCGAGCGAGCGGAGCGACCGGTAAAGCGGCTTCCAGATAAGCGCTGCGGCAAGCACCAGAAACTGCATTCCGACTAAAATATGTATAACCGGATATGTGGCGGCGTCGACAGCCTTCGGCAGGCTTCCGCCGAAGATGCCGATGTTTTCGTGAACAAATGCGCCTATCAGAAGCAGTATGGCAACGCCCACCCGCCAGATAAGCCCGCGGTAACAGGCGCGATAGTAGGCAAAAACGCCCTTCGCCTGCTGCGGCGCGACATACTCGAACTTCGAGCGGTTGTCCGACGTCATTTCGGCGATTATGCTTTCGGCTTGCTGCGCTTTTAATTCAACTTCCGCATCGATTTCTTTGGCCTTTTGCTCGCCGACCTTCTGCTTGAGCTCCTCTTCCATACCGAGTGCAACCATCAGCTGCTCATCGGTTTTGTCAAGCTCGCCTTCGGCTTCATCGGTATTCCCAGCTTTAACAAGATCGGGATCGGCGTCGGAGATTTCTTCGCTTTTATCAGCCGACGGAGAATCGGTTTTCCTGCCGAAGATGCCTGCAAAGAAGCCGGGTATCGGGGAAGCCTTTTCAGCCGGAACGCCGCCGTCCTGCTGTCCGGGCAGGGCTGCTTCGGCGATTTTGCGCTTCCGGCTTTCATTATCGGCTCTCGACATTTTTATATAATGATAGCGAATTGCGCCTGTCGGGGTTACGACAGCCGGAGGCATTTTCCCGATCTCCGCGACGTCTTTCGCCGTGACAACGCTTTCCTCATCCGAAACCGGGATATCTTCGGCGCCGATGTCCTCCAGCTCTGCAAGATTGGCTTTAAGGCGATTCAGCAGATCGGATGACGATATATCGGCGTCTTTTGTCTCCTCACGCAGGTTTTGCGATTCGGAATCAGGAGAGACGTCTTCGGTTGTTTTAATGTCGTTATCTATTTCTTTTCTGTCCATAGTACCATCCCTTGCGGACACGAGTCGGTGAAACGAATTCTGCGGCAGCGGAGATTGCTGCGGCCCCGGCATTATAAATCGAAATCGATATCGATGCCGTCGAGTGTAAAGAGATCCTCAAGATCTTCGGGAGCCTCGTCTCCGTCTGCGACTATTGCGGCAAAATCGGCGGGTTCGGCGTCTGTGCCTTCAAACTCATTTTCCGGGGAATTTTCCGACGAAAACACATCGGTCTCATCATCCCCGAACTCATCGTCAAAATCGAATTCGCCGTCAAAAAGCTCATCCTCATCGTCTTCCGGGAATTCTGGCTGAACCGGGCTGCGGCTTTCCGTCATTTTAAAGAGCATAACGGCGGCGGCGCATGAAACGTTGAGGGAATTGACCTGACCTTTCATCGGGATCGAAACGATGAAGTCGCTTTTTTCGCGAAGCAGGCGGGAAACGCCCTCGCCTTCCGAACCGACTATAAGCGCGGCAGGTGTGTCGTAATCGAGAGATCTGTAGTCGGCGCCTCCCGTCTCGGCGCAGAATACCCAGACGCCGCGATCGCGAAGCTCTTCTATAAGCATGCTTAGATTCGTGACTTTTACGATAGGCAGCCAGGAAACCGCGCCTGCCGAAGCTTTTGCAACCGTCGGGGTTATCGGAGCGCTGCGGCGCTTCGGGATAACAATTCCGTGAGCGCCGGCTGCCTCGGCCGAACGGATTATCGCGCCCAGATTATGCGGGTCGTTGATTTCGTCGGCGATGACGATGAGCGGCTTTTCGCCCCTGCGGGCGGCAAGCTCAAAAATGTCGTCAAGTTCGGCGTAATCCTTTTCCGGCGCGACTGCGGCAACTCCCTGATGCGGGGTATCGCCGGCAAGCTCGTCCAGCTTGCGGCGGTCAACTTCAACCACTGGAATATGCCTTTCAACCGCCATCGCGACGATTTTCACAACGGAGCCGGTCGGCTTTTCGTCTTCGGACGGCTTTAATACAAACAGCTTATCGATATCCCTGCCGCTCTTGAGCAGCTCGAGCACCGCGTTGCGGCCGACTGTTGCGCCGCTGTCGATCTTATCGGTTTTCTCTTCAAAGCGGGTGTCGAGTTGTCTCGGCGAATTTGAATCCAGATGCCGCGGCGCCTGCCGCTGCGGTTCGCGGTATTCGCGGGATCCGGCGGGTTTGCGGCGATCGTCAAATCTGCGGTCGTTTCTGCCGGAGGCGCTGTTACGGTCTTGACGGCGGCCGCCCTGACCCGCGGGCTTTCTTTCGCCGCGATATTCGTTGTCGTCTCTCGGCTTATTTCTGCGCAGAGTTTCATCCGGCGCGGAAAAACTGAATCTGCCGGCGGACTTGTTTTCATCTCTGCGAGGGTTTCTTTCGGGTCTGCTTTCGTAGCCGCCCGGTCTTGCCGCACCGGAACCGCCGCGGCCGTAGCTGCGATTTCCGCTTCTGTTTCCGCCGCGAGAATCACCGCGGCCTGCAGAGCTTCCTCCGCGGTTGGATGAATTGCCCCCGCGACCTGATGAAGAGCCGCTTCGATAGGATGAATTCCCGCTGCGATTTGATGAGTAGCCGTCGCGGCTGCCCTTGTTTTCGCCCTGTCTGCCTTTTCCGCCGCTTTTGCCGTCTTTGTTATACATTAATTATTTCCTGTCTTTGTTGTTTTTTATATTTACCCGCCGGATGAATTTACTTCCGGTGAAGACAATTATACCTATTTTAAATTATTATAACATAAATCCATACTTTTGTACAGAGTTTTTCTGTGAAATTTTCAATTTTTTGCCTCTTTGCGGCGGTTTTTTATCAAAAAATAAAAGACACGTCCTTTCGAACGTGTCGATTCGCCTTGATATCAGCCGTCAATAGTCATGCGGTTCGGCAACATGAATATATAATATCATGTATCTGGTTTTTGCGTAGTGTCCGCATAGTCTCCCGGCAAAGAGCAACCGAATTTATGTGCTTTGCACAATAATTCACCGCTCTGGGCGGTTTCGGCAAACGGGACCGCCGCCCGATTGCCCGACCCGTTAAGTTAACGGATCAAAAGCAAATCTGAATGATTACTGCTCCTTTTTGATTTCGGCGTAGCAATCGCTGCAGTAAACCGGTCTGTCGTTGCTCGGCTGGAAAGGAACTTTTGCTTCCTTGCCGCAGCGTGCGCAGACAGTATTGAAGAACTGACGCGCCGGCTTATTGGCGTTTTTCCGAAGGTCGCGGCAGTCTTTGCAGCGCTGCGGCTCGTTCTGGAAGCCTCTCTCGGCGTAGAATTCCTGCTCACCGGCTGTAAAGGTGAAATCCTTGCCGCATTCCTTGCACTTGATAACTCTGTCCTGATACATGATAAAGATCCTCGCTTTGAAAAATGAGTTGTATTAATTTCCCCCGAAGACGGGTATGAGCCGTCGCCTCCGGCACGCATTGGACGATGCAGCCGGCGCTCTCGAATAAGCTATCCGGAGATATTTGTAAGAAAAAGAAATTTCCTCTACTATTCTATATTATACCACGAATTTCACCATTGTCAATAGAATTGCAAAATATTTTTTNNTTTTTTGTAAAACGTTCTAATTAATTTTGCGTTTATTTTGTTTATTTTGTCATAAAAGGATATTCTGACGCAGACAGCCGATACAAAGCCCGCAAAATGATACAAATTCCGTTATTTCACAGGCGCCTCGATCGGCTTGTCTGCGGTGATATTTCCGAATTCGATTCAATTATGTCCCAAAAATAAACAAAGTTTTCATCCGAGCTGCTGATAAGTCCCGCTCATCGACTCATGAATGTTTTTTAATACAAGCTCCGGATCGGCTTCAAAAGCCCGCTTCATCGATTCGGCCTGATTGCAGGATGCCGCCCAGACCGTGAGATCAAGCAGAGTTTCCCTTTCCTCAGCCCCTCCGGGCTTGTCCGGCGCGCGTCTGCGCGTTATCACGCAATGAACCGGGCAGCGGCCGGAAACATCTTCTTCGCCGATCTCGGCGTAAAACACGGTGCCGGTGGCGCGCAGGCTGATATACCTCAGCGCCGAGCGAAGGCCGGTCTCCCGTATCGACCGGAACATACTGCTCGAAAGCGTCCTCGAAACCCGCTCGCCCTGTTCGGTCAGGCGATACACTTCGCCGTTTCTGCCCGGCTCTACGGATATATTGCCGGCTTCGACAAGCTCCTGCAGGCATTCGGCAAAGTCGAAAGACCTAACCATGCCTTCCCCGACGCAGACATCGTGCAGCAGGCTGTAGTCGAGCGGGATTCCGACTTCGCGGATGAGGTACATCATGAATATTTTGATATCGTTTTTTTCTTTAAGGGGTGCTGTCATTTTTTCCTTCCGGTCAGTCGGCGCGTTTGTAGACTCTTACATAATCGACAAGCATATCGCTCGGCAGCTCTTCCGGCTTAAGGTCTCCGCCCCAGGAGCCGCATTCGGTCGAGATTTTCATGTAGCCCGATTGGTGAACGAGGGCGGTTGAGGTGCGGAAAACTTCCTTGCCGTCGAGATACCAGACGTATTTTTCCTTATCCCACCAAAAAGAGAAGGTGTGGAAGGAGCCGTCGAACAGCTCGGGAGCGTATATATTGGCGGACTCCGACTGATGATATTCATCGTAGCCGCCGTAGTGCAGCGTAAAATAAATTCTATTTTCGTTAGCGAGGCTTTCGAAGATATCTATCTCGGTGCCGTTGCCGGCTCCGACATCCGGGCCGAGCATCATCCAGAATGCGCCCCACATTCCCTGCGCCTGATGAAGGGTGCAGCGGATCTCAAAGTAGCCGTAGGTGGTCTGGAAGGTGTCGAGCGTCCTGACAGCGCCGGATATCGGGGTTTCGCCGTCAAGATCTGCGCGGCAGAGCAGATTGCCTTTGCCGTCGAGCAATATCATATCGTCGTCCCAGCGGCCGCCGAGATCGCTGCGGTTCCATTCCGGGCATCTTCTCCATTTTGTTGTATCAAGCTCGGTGCATTCGAAGTTGTCTTCAAAAACCAGCTCCCAAGCGGCTTTTTTAAGGATATTGAGATTTTCCGGAACTTCGAATTTCCCGTCTTTTGCGTATTTTATAAGCTCTTCGACAGCCGCTCCGGTATCTCCGGAAACGATGATATTGCCGTCTTCGGTGAGTCTGAGCGCCCAGTCGCCCGGCATTTTAATATCATCGGGGATAACGGCGTCGGCTCTGTCGGCGGCGCCCAGAATTATCTCGTGCTCATTCTGCCCCCAGCTGTCGTCTATAAAGCGAAGCTCGATGCCGCTGTCGGCAAGGGCTGTTTTCAGCCGGTTGGCTGCTTTGATATCCCCCTGTGATTCGGCGGGTACCACAATTACATAATCTGATGTGATTTCACGCATCGGTATTGCCTCCTCGGTTTCAGGCTCGGTATATTCGGGCGTATCTGCGTTCGTTTCGGCGGCAGCATCACCGCAGGAGCAGAGCAGCAGAGCCGCGCAGATGACCGCAATGACAGACGCCGCTTTTATCTTTATACTCATATATTCCTCTTATAAGCAAAAGAAGGCGCAGACCGGGAGTCCCGATCCACGCCGGAATAGTTACTCGGATATCAGAAATCGTGAGCCTTGGTCACTTCTTCGCCCTCGGCAAGAGTGGCGGCGGTCTCGGCGGTCTGAAGCTTCAGGTAGTTCTTCAGATGCGCCTTTGTAAGCGTAAAGTAGCCGTCTGACTTGACGCCGACTTTGCTGAGCTCGCCGGAGATCGCATAGGCAAGCTGATAGTTGAAGAGCGGTGCAATCGGCATATCGTTTGCCAGAGCCGCTTCGGCCTGATGCAGGATGGCGGCGCGGGCAGCGCGGTCGGTCTCGGCATAGGCAGATTCGATCAGAGCGTCATAGCTGTCGGAAACATATCCGCAGATATGCGGAACGCTTGCATACTCGGAACCGGTCGCAAGGTCCATGGCGCCGCCGGAGAAGGGGCGGGAGAAGCTTGCAAAGGTGCCGAATGCATTGGTGGAGGCGTAGTAGTCTACAAGGATTACATCGAAATCGGCGCTGCGGTAGGCGACTTCAAAGTTGTCGCGATACTGGTCGTACTCGTTTTCGATATGATATTCCATCTGGAGTTCTTTTATGGTTACGGTGAAACCGAGCTGGCTCCATGCATCAACGCAGGCGGCCGCAACTGCAGCGTAAACTTCGTCGTTTGCGCGGATGGTAATCTCAAAGCTGCCGCCGCTGACTCCGGCTCCGGAGAGCAGGCTCTTAGCGCCCGCGATATCGCCGGCCGCATTGATAACTGCGCCCGCATCGCGGAAGCTGGTGCCCTGAGTGGTTTCAAAGGTGCCGGCGGGAACAAAGCCCTCGGCTGCCTTGGCATATTTTACGGTATTGACAAGTGCGGTGCGGTCGATCGCCATCGAGAGAGCGCGGCGGACTTCCGGCTTGTCAAACGGAGCTTTCGTGTTATTGAATACCACGGTCGCGGTCGACATCGTGTCGCTTAGTTCGACCGACATTGCGTCGCGGCGGGAAAGCGGAATGTTGGCGTTGAGATAAATCTCGCCGGCGTCAAATGCGGCTGCCTGGTCTTCGACATTCTTTGTAAAGTCAATTACAAAGCGGTACGGGAAGACGGACTTCTTGAGAGCGTCGCGCTCGACGTCGCGGAAGTAATAAACGTTGCGCTCGAGCTCAATTCTTTCAAGGGTAAAGGTGTCGGCGCCGTAAACAATCTTTTTAAGAATGAACGGACCGTTGGTGGTCATCGTCGCAGAGTTGGAACCCCAGTCGACAAGCTTGATGACCGCATCCTCGCGGAGCGGAACAAGGGCAAGCGAAGCGGTATTCTCAAGGAACTGATTGTAATCTATCTTGCGCTCGAATTCGATCTGGAGCACCGAGGTGTCGGCTGCATAAAGACCGAGGTCATCGATCGTAAGGTCGCCGTCCTTGACCGCACGCGCATTTTTAATCTCAAAGAGCAGCGATGCGGCTTCGCTCTGGAATTCCGGCTCGAGCAGACGCTTCCATGCGAAAACGAAGTCATCTGCGGCAACCTGACGCCCGTCGGACCAGAAGGTCGTATTGAGCTCGATTTCCATCATGTAATAATTATCTTCCGGGACTTCTCTGATCTTCCAGCTCTTGGCTATCGCTTTTTCAAGCTTGCCGTCTTTGCCGAGACGGAAAAGACCTTCGTAAAGAAGACCGATATACTTGCTGCCGGCGTTGTCGTGAAGAGCGTAAGCCGGGTCGAAATTGCCGACGGGAGACGAAAGATAAACGGGAATTATCGCACCTTTATCTTCTTCTTTCTCTTCCGTTTCGGCGCAGCCGGCCAGCAGAGCCGCTGCCGTCAAAAGGCAAAGCAGCAGGCAAAGGAATCTTTTCATCTGAGTAATTCCTCCTAAAATTGTGTTTTTCGCGGGTTTGATTTTTTACACAGAGTTTCGATTTTAGCGCTCGCCGCCCGGCAAAAGACAATGCAGATCCGCCGACGAGTTCCGTCATTGATATATTATACCATTATCCGGCGATATAATCAATGGAGATTTTAAACTATTTTTGCATTTTGTTCGGTTGCACAAAATACCTTATCACGTTTTGTCAAAATTGACATATCACCCGCGCCGATTTCCGCCGAACGAATAAAAACGGTTTAAGCCTTCATTTCATTCGGGTAAAATCGCCGTATGTATATTATATACTTTTTCGCCGGTTTTGTCAACAATGATTTTCCTTTTTCTTTTGCCTCAAAAAGAATTTTAACTCATTTTTAACCCGCGGGGCTTTACATCACGGAGTTTTCGTGATATAATGACATTCGAAACAAAAAAATACCGCAGGTGAACAAATGTACGACACGGTTTATTATTCAAAAGATGCCCCCCGGGAGATTTTTTCCGAGCTTCGGGAAAAAACTCTGTTTATCTTCGATCAGGACGGCACGATTTATCTCGGCAGCCGCCCATTCGATTTTGCCGTCAGATTCATCAATCGCTTGAGGGAAACGGGTAAAAAAGTGCTGTTTTTCACAAACAACGCCAGCCACAACCCATCATATTACATCGATAAACTCAGCCGGCTCGGCTTTTCCCCGCAAAACGGAGAACTTATGACATCCGGCGACGTTACGATACAGTTTCTGCTGCGCCATCGTCCCGGAAAGGCCGTCTATCTTGTCGGAACGCCTCAGCTTGAGCGGCAGTTTATCGATTCCGGCATTGTCCTGACCGAGGACTCGGACATCGTCGTCTCCTCTTTTGACACGACGCTTACATACAAAAAGCTGGATACCGCCTGCCGGCTGATACGCGGCGGCGCCGAATATCTGTCCACCCATCCCGACTTCAACTGCCCTACCGAAGATGGGTTTATTCCGGACAGCGGCGCGATTTCGGCGTTTATAACCGCTTCTACCGGGGTAACGCCGACCTATTTCGGCAAGCCGTACAAAGAGACTCTTGAAATGATAATCGAGCAGACGGGCGTCTCAAAGGACGAGATGTGCATCTTCGGCGACCGGCTTTATACCGATATAGCATTGGGGCGCAGGTTCGGCGTCACCTCCTGCCTCGTTTATACCGGCGAAACAACTCCGGAGGACGTTAAAAACGCCTCTCCCGCCGACCGTCCCGACTATGTCTTCCCGTCTCTTTCCGAAGCCGATGAAGTGATATTCGGTTAAACGGCGGAGTATATTTATACAAAGGAATTACAGATATGAAAAACAAAGATATTATCGGCATAGACATCGGAGGTTCTACCACCAAGATTGTCGGATTCAAATGCTCGCCCGACGGCTGGAAGCTGATAGATCCGCTGTTCGTCCGCGCGACCGACCCGGTGACCTCAGTTTACGGCGCATTCGGCAAGTTCACCAATCTGAACGGCATCGAGCTTGAAGATATCGGCGAAATACGGGTGACCGGCGTCGGCTCCACCTATATCGACAAGCCGCTGTACGGGATCCCCTGCGTTCATGTGCAGGAATTTCACTCGACCGGTCTGGGCGGACTTTATCTGTCCGGACTGAAATCCGCAGTCGTCGTATCGATGGGCACCGGCACTGCGCTTATTTATGCGCGGGAAAACGGCGAAATGGAATATCTCGGCGGCACCGGAATCGGAGGGGGAACGCTGAACGGTCTGTCGAGACTGCTGCTCGGAATGGATAATATCAAACATATTTCCGATCTTGCCAAAGAAGGCGACCTTAACAAAATCGACCTTCGAATCAAGGATATCACAAAAAAAGACATCCTGCCCGGGCTGCCCGACTACATGACCGCCGCCAATTTCGGCAAGATTTCCGACCTTGCCAACAAATCGGACATTGCCCTCGGGACGATCAACATGATATTCGAGACGATCGGAATGCTTGCGATCTTTGCCGCCCGCAGCCATGAGACGACCGACATCATCCTTACCGGCAACATGGCCAATATCCCGCAGTGCAAAAGCATCTTCGCAAGCCTGAGCGAAATGTTCAAAATTAACTTCATTATTCCCGAAAATGCCCAGTTCGGTCCGGTAATAGGCGCTGCGCTTACCGCTATAAAGCACTGTATATAATTGCCCGCAAAACAAATAAAAAAGCCGGCGTTGCGCACGTCGGCTTAATTTTATTATTCTTCGTCGGTCTTTTCGGCCTTCTTCGCTCTTTCTTCTGCGCGTTTTGCTCTTTCTGCTTTTTTGTCCGCTTCCTGTTTTACGATATCGAAGTTGACAAGCTTTATGACAGCCATCGGGGCGCCGTCGCCGCGGCGATAACCGGTTCTGAAGATTTCGGTGTATCCGCCGGCGCGGTCGGAGAGAGACGGAGCAACTGTATCGAAGAGCTTTTTGACTACTGATTCCTTGGTTATAAATGCGAGCGCAGCGCGGTAGGAAGCGAGATCCCTTTTCTTGCCGAGGGTGATCATCTTTTCGGCTAAGGCTCTTACTTCCTTGGCTCTCGTCACGGTGGTCTCGATATAACCGATATCGAGCAGATAGGTGACCTGGCCGCGGAGCATCTGCATCCTCGGCTGCGTTTTGCGGCCGAGTTTACGGGTTCCTGGCATTGTTAAAATACCTCCACAAATTTTCAAACGGAACGAGACGAGCGGCGCTCAGCTCATTCCTCTTCCTTTTTGAGATCGAGACCGAGCGAGTGCAGCTTCAGGATAACTTCCTCGAGCGATTTTTTGCCGAGGTTGCGCACCTTCATCATTTCGGCTTCGGTTTTGTTGGTTAGATCCTCGACCGTGTCTATGCCCGCGCGCTTCAAACAGTTGAAACTGCGAACGGACATGTCAAACTCCTCAATGGTCATCTCAAGGACCTTCTCTTTTTTGGTCTCCTTGCTTTCGACCATGACCTCGGTTATCTTGGCCTCTTCGGTCAGGTTGACGAAAAGCATGAGATGCTCGTTGAGAATCTTGGCACCGAGCGAGATAGCCTCTTTGGCGGTGATGATACCGTTCGTTTTGACTTCCATCGTCAGTTTGTCGAAATCGGTATTGCTCCCGACACGGGTGTTCTCGACGGAGTAGCTTACGTTGTATACCGGTGTGTATATCGAGTCGGTATAAATTACGCCGATGGTCGGAGTATTGAGCTGCTTGTTCTTATCCTGGCTGACGTAGCCGCGGCCGTGATTGAAGGTGAGCTCCATATTGAAATGGGTGTTTTCATCCACGGTTGCGATCACATGGTCGGGATTAAGAATCTCTAAGTCGGCATCGGTCCTGATGTCTCCTGCTGTGGCCTGACCTCCGCCGGCATAGTCGAGTATGACGGTCTTAGGACCGTCCGAGTGAAGCTTTGCAATTATGCCCTTCACGTTCAGGACTATTTCGGTGACATCTTCCTTAACGCCCGGAACAGTTGAGATCTCATGGAGCACGCCGTCAATCTTTATGCTGGTAACGGCGACGCCGGGGAGAGAGCTCAGGAGTACTCTGCGCAGTGAATTGCCCAGGGTGGTGCCGTAGCCGCGCTCAAGCGGCTCGATGACAAACTTGCCGTGATTGTCGTCCTCGTTTATATGTTCGCACTTTATGTTGGGCTTTTCGATTTTTTCATCCATTAATAATACCCTCCTGCTGTTAAGATGCGTATGTTAACAGCCGCGTGTTTATCAGGGAAACGCTTGTTTTCCGCGTTAATGCCCTGCGGCGGCTTACGAGACGGGCAGGGATTACTTGGAATAAAGCTCGACGATGAGGTTTTCTTCGAACGGGAAATCGACGTCTTCGCGGGTGGGAAGCGCAACTACGGTTGCGGTGCCGTTTTCGCGGTCGATCTCAAGCCACTTCGGAGAGATGCGGGTGTCAAGGCCTTCGATCAGATCCTTGATCTTGTCCGAAGAACGGCTTTCGTCTCTGATAGTGATAACGTCGCCGACTTTTACCTGAAGGGAAGGAATGTTCACCTTTTTCCCGTTGAGGCGGAAGTGCGCGTGAAGCACGAGCTGTCTCGCTTCCTTGCGGGATTCGGCCATGCCCATTCTGTATACGACGTTGTCGAGACGGCGCTCAAGAATGGAGAGAAGGTTGGCGCCGGTTACGCCCTCGGTCTTGTCTGCCTTTTCGAAATATCTGCGGAACTGTCTTTCGAGAACTCCGTAGTATCTCTTGGCCTTTTCTTTTTCACGGAGCTGCAGTCCGTATTCTTTAAGCTTCTTGGGGGCGGCGCCGTGCTGTCCCGGAGCCGATCCGCGGCGGTCTACCGCGCACTTGCCGGTAAGGCATCTGTCGCCCTTGAGGAAAAGCTTAGTGCCTTCTCTGCGGCACAGTCTGCAGGAAGGGCCTGTATATCTTGCCATTTTCTAATTAATCCTCCGGTATTCTTGTAAACGCATCAGACGCGTCGGCGTTTGGGCGGACGGCAGCCGTTATGCGGGATCGGCGTTACGTCCTTGATCATCGTGATCTCGAGTCCGGCAGCCTGGAGGGCGCGGATTGCCGATTCACGGCCGGAGCCGGGGCCTTTGACATAAACTTCAACGGTTTTCAGGCCATGCTCCATGGCAGCCTTGGCGGCGGTTTCGGCGGTGGACTGAGCCGCAAAAGGGGTGCTCTTGCGGGAGCCGCGGAATCCGAGTTCGCCGGCGGAAGCCCAGGACAAAGCGTTTCCGTTGACGTCGCTTATGGTAACGATGGTGTTATTGAAGGTCGCTCTGATATGAGCCGCTCCGCGTTCGATATTTTTGCGTTCTCTGCGCCTGCGGACTGTTTTCTTGGCACTCTTGTTGTCAGCCATTTTATCGACTCACTCCTTATTTCTTCTTGTTGGCAATGGTCTTGACCGGACCCTTGCAGGTTCTTGCATTGGTCTTTGTGCGCTGTCCGCGGCAGGGAAGTCCCTTGCGATGACGGATACCGCGGTAGCAGTTGATCTCGACCAGCCGCTTGATATCAAGCGAAAGATCTCGGCGGAGGTCGCCTTCGACCTTATAATGGCGGTCTATCTCGTCGCGGAGCTTAGCTACGTCATCTTCGCTGAGATCCTTGGCGCGGATATCCGGGTTGACACCGGTCGCCTCGCAAATATTCTTCGCGCTGGTCGGTCCGATGCCGTAGATATAGGTAAGCGCTGCTTCGACGCGTTTCGCGTTCGGTAAATCGACGCCTGCTATACGAGCCATTGTTTATCTTCTCCTTATTATTCGTGTCAAACAGCAAAATCGCTCAAGTAAGCGGTTCAGCCCTGTCTCTGCTTGTGATTGGGGTCGGAGCAGATGACCATGACCTTGCCTTTGCGCTTGATGATTTTGCACTTTTCGCACATTTTCTTGACAGAAGGTCTGACTTTCATTATTATGCGATCCTTTCATTGTGCTTCGGCCCTGCGGCGTCGGCATTATGAGGGTATATACTTATTTAGATCTCCAGGTGATGCGGCCTTTATTGAGGTCGTATATGGAGACTTCGACCGTAACCTTATCGCCGGGAAGGATCCAGATATAGTTCATCCGGAGTTTTCCCGAAATGCGGGCGGTTATTATATGGTCATTCGGAAGCTTGACTTTGAAGGTTGCGTTCGGAAGGGCTTCCAGAACCACTCCTTCAAATTCGATAACATCTTCTTTAGCCAGAAAAATCACTCCTTGTTCGCTGTTCTATTCAATATACGTCGATGCGATCACGCCCTTGTCGGTGACAAGGATGGTGTTCTCGTAGTGTGAGCTGAGCGAGCCGTCCGCCGTTATGACGGTCCAGCCGTCGCTGAGTTCTTTGACTTCGCCTCTGCCGATATTGACCATCGGCTCGACGGCGAGCGCCATCCCCGCCGTTACGCGCTGCCCGCGGCCGGGCTTGCCGTAATTGGGTACATCCGGGCTTTCGTGCATATTGCGGCCTATGCCGTGTCCGACATATTTCCGAACCACGGAAAAACCGCAGCTGTTTACGTAAGACTCGATCGTATGGCCGATGTCACCCAGCCTGAGCGTTTCGCCGCTTTCGATTCTGTCCCTGATTAGCTTAAAAGCCAACCAGAAGGCTTCCTCTGTGCGCTTTGCGAGCGTCAGTGCTTCGGGCGATACATTGCCGATCGGCACCGTTCGCGCCGCATCGCCGTTGTAGCCATCATAGGTCGCGCCGACATCGAGTTTTACAAGATCTCCGTCTTTCAGCACGATATCCTTTGACGGGATACCGTGGATGACCTGATCGTTCAATGATATGCAGGCAGAGCCGGGGAAACCTCCGTATCCTAGGAAGGAAGGAGTCGCGCCCTGCTTCACGATATAATCGTGGATCAATTCGTCGATTTGCTTTGTGGTGACGCCCGGCCTGCAGGCCGCTTCGCCGATTTTGAGCGCCTCTCCGGTGATCCTGCCCGCTGTTTTCATTTTAGCGAACTGAGATTCATTTTTCAGTTCTATCATTTTTGAATGATGTCGCGGCAAATGCCGTCAATTCTTTTCACCGCGTGACATAAGGATGCCGGTCTCAACGGCCTTCATTGTGAGAGCCGTTGTGTCCTTTACCTCTTCCTGACCTATCACTTCGAGGAGCTTGCCGGATTTCTTATAGAATTCCTTGACGGGAGCTGTCTGTTCGTGGTAGACTTCAAGGCGGCTCTTGACCACCTCGGGCAGGTCGTCGCGGCGGGTAGTGAGGGCTGTTCCGCATTTGTCGCAGGTTTTGCCGTCAAGCGACGGCTTGTATTCGATATGATATGACGCACC
>LSQX01378521.1_pt1 | contig 19139 bp, 16 predicted proteins | sample 654561 | NCBI WGS metagenome assembly LSQX01 (sample SAMN04489861, study PRJNA283612) | anaerobic digester metagenome | isolation source: 4 biogas reactors fed with cattle manure at either 37C or 55C with and... | place: Denmark: Kongens Lyngby | collected 2014
TACGCGTTTGCGGGAATCCAGGTTAAATAGTAAACAGCAACACAAAATAGAATTTGGAATGATTGAAGAAACTGATATACCAATACTATTGAGAATTTAATGTCATTAGATGATATAACAAAAAATAGCCTTTTGACAACTGGAAATCGTGTGAGCGTGATGAGCGCTCCGGAGGTTCGAATCCTCTTCTCTCCGCCAACAAAAAGCCAGTTTGCTAATGAAATGCTAATTGACGAAGTGAAACTGGCTAAAAGAACTTGAAGATGAAAACTTTACTTACCGTGGAGTCACAATAAGAATCACCTTGACCTTCGGGATAAGCGGCGTATCACAGGCCCAAACCACGGACCTCTTGTGTGATTGGCTGACAAGGCTTTGTACTGCGGTAAGCTAGCCGGCAGAAACCGGGTTGTTTGAGGATTATCTCATCCCAAACATTTTTTCCTTCAAATCCAGATAAAACAGGTAGTCTTCAGGTTTCACATTAGGCGGGCAGCGGTGATCACAAAAAGGAATATAGCCGCCTCGCTCCACGAGGGGAACAAGTGATTCCATATAAGCCTTGATGGCATCTCTGCCGTTGCCTAGCTGGATTTTATCAAAACCGCCCATAATTCGAAGCTCTTTCCCATATTGGTTCAGAAGCTCTGCCGGATGGGCGCAGCCATTGACTTCAAAAGGAAACAGGCAATTGATTCCGCCTTCCAGAAGATACGGGAGAATGGGGCGCACATCGCCGTCACAATCGGTATACCACAGGTCTATGCCATGAGCATGAAGTTTTTTACTGATACGCTTGTACCGGGGCATGACAACTTCCTTAAAAAAATCCACACGGACGATGGGTCCGTTTTTAAAACAAATATCTTCCCAACCGCAGGCATAATCAAAATCAAAATGAGGCAGCACCTGATCCAGGAAATCCTCTGCCAGCAAACAGCAGGTTTCCACCATGTCCTCCACCATGTCCGGATAATCAAAGCATGCATAAGCCAAACCTTCAAAGGTTAGCATGTCACGGATTTTACCGATCATCGATCCACAGTCCACTCCCAGAGGGTAGGTTCTGTCGGGTATATGTATCTTTTTCAGTTTTTCGACATCAACCTTTCGAGAGGGATCATTTCTTCTAAAACGCTCTTCCTTGCATTTTTTCCAGTCTTCTGGTGTGACAACTGAGGATTTCAGGTAGTGTGGAATGGTGTCATGGGCGTCTTTCGGCACTTCTGCCAGCAGGCCGTCATTATTCATGATGATCTTTGTCGTTTTGGTTTCTCCGATCACCGTATTGGGGAAGGGAGGAGACATCCAGAGGCTCCCGCTCAGAATGTGAATCCTGTCAAAATTAAAAAAGAGATCAGCCTCCTGATTGTTTCGGATACCATTTTCCATAAAAACAGGCCACTGAGTAAAGTTCTCATCCCAATAACCAAACTCCATGTTAAAACAACGGTCTATCGGTTTATAATGCATCTGGTTATTGAACCTCTCACGATCGGTCATGGTACCCTTCCATTTGGAACGGGCCGGTTTCATTTCCATTGCCATCATCCTTTACTAATTGATTGTAATAAGTCCAAGGCGTATCCTCTAATCAAAATAGTTGCCGCAAGATCTACCGTTGCCTGCCTTGCTATTACTTTGTAGCCGAGTTCTGTTATTATGATATGATTATAGCAACAGAAGCACTTACTTTGCAATTGCAATGCACATGGATTGTCAAGACTCATTAATTTGTATACAATTTTTGAAGCTTTTTACCAGAGGGAACCATCATACAAGCCCTGGATACCGTTAATAGCCTGAATGACAAAGCTGATCAGACAAAACTCGCATCGGAAAAAATCGTCGAGGAGATCAACAGCTTGAATAACGATACGAAGGAAATTCGCAAAATCGTTCGGGTGATCGTCGGCATTGCTGATCAAACCAACCTTCTTTCGCTGAATGCGGCCATTGAAGCAGCTGCATATCAGCCCGGGTGTGTTGCAATTGAAAAACATTTTTTTCTGTTGCTATAAAACTGAGATTATTGCCGAGAAATTTTAAAAGATTCAGATGGATCAAGGATGTGCATTTGTTTTAATGGTAATTGCATACACATGTTTTGATTGTTATAATAAGACTACAAGCTAAAATGAAGTTAGACAGAGAGGTTAACCGTTTATGAATGCGCTTCAAAGTAAAAAAGGGTTTATATGTGATATGGATGGTGTGATCTATCACGGGAATCATCTTCTGGATGGTTCTGTCGACTTCGTGAATTGGCTTCAGAAGGAAAACAAGGAGTTTCTCTTTTTAACCAACAGCAGTGAACGATCTCCAAGGGAATTGATGCAAAAGCTGAAAAGGCTTGGGATGGATGTGGACGAATCTCATTTTTATACCAGTGCGCTGGCAACAGCAAGCTTTCTGCAAAGCCAATGCCCGGGTGGGAGCGCATATGTAATTGGTGAGCCAGGCCTCATCAACGCCCTGTATGACGCGGGCATTTCAATGAATGATGTAAACCCGGATTATGTGATTGTCGGTGAAACCCGCGGTTATAACTTTGAAAAAATTGAGAAGGCCGTGCATTTGGTGGGAAAAGGAGCAAGGCTGATCGGAACCAACCCCGATCTGACAGGGCCTACTGAAAAGGGCATCGTTCCGGCAACCCGCGCATTGATGGCTCCAATCGAGCTTTCAACAGGCAAACAGGCTTACTACATAGGAAAACCAAATCCGGTGATCATGCGCCACGCTGTGGAAAAGCTTAAATTGCACAGCCTGGATATCGCAATCATCGGGGACCGGATGGATACAGACATTATTGCCGGCATTGAATCGGGCATTGATACCGTTTTGGTATTCAGTGGTGTTACGACACGGCAGGGCATAGAACAATTTCCATACCGTCCGAATTATGTCTTTGACGGTGTGGGCGAAATTATTAAGTAGCTTCTTTCCGTGATATACCGTAAGATCCTTCGTTGCACTCAGGATGACATACACATAAACTTTAGTCCGGTTGTAAAATGCAGTTTACGTTATTTGCCGGAACGAAAGGGAGAGATAATGATGAAAAAAAGAATTATCCTGATGCTTCTGTGTGTTACTTTGCTTTTTACAATTACTCCAATGAGGGCTCAAGCCGCGACAGGCGATTACAAAGGTGCTTCTGACTGGGCGGTACCCGAGCTGGATAAAGCTGCAGCATACAAACTGATAACAGACAAAATTAAGAACAACATGGCTGCAAGCATTACCCGGGAAGAGTTTGCGGAAATTGCCGTTCGATTGTATGAAACCTATACCGGAAAAACAGCCCAGACGGGAAATGAAAGCTTTTCCGATACGAAAAACCCAGAAATACTTAAGGCTGCAAACCTGAAAATCACAGGGGGCATCGGCGGAGACAAATTCGGTCCGGAGCTGCTTGTAACCCGTGAGCAAATAGCAACCTTTTTGTTCAGAACCTTGAAAGCGATGGATCCCAACGGGGATTTTTCCGCCTCCTCCGGCACAAAATTCTCGGATGACAACCTGATCGACAGCTGGGCTCAGGATGGTGTTTACTACTGCTCGAAAGCAGGTATCATTAAAGGTATTGACAACAAGGACGGTACATTCAGGTTTGATCCTGACGGAAACAGCTCTCGTGAAGTGGCTGTGATAGTCTGTACCCGAGCCTATGAATGGTTTATCGGGGCTGGAAATCAGCAGTCCGGGGGCGGTTCGGCGCAAACGGGTGGTCAGGGTTGGAACGGAAGCATTATCATTCTGGATACGGAGTTTAAGCAAGACGAATATCAGACGAAGGAAATCGATGGAGATAGCTACATTTTTCTTCCTTTCGAACGGTTCAAGTATGCTTTTAAAATGCCTGTCTCATCTTACAAGTATCCTGAGGTAACCCTTCAGGACGGGAAAATCTCTGTTGGCTGGAAAAACGATCAGGGAGAAATTACGATTCAGGTTATTATGAATATTGGCAGCCCCACAGCGTATTTGTCCGGGCAAGCTGTTGATATTACTGTTGGGCCATATCAAGAGGGTGATACGGTATATGTTCCAGTGAATCTGTTTATTGGATTGTTTGAAATGCAGAACACAATGTTCCAGGGAAGGCTGTGTTTCCAATATCCCAATAATTTCCCACAAGCGGTTTTGGAAGGTTCCTGGTCCTCTTCCCATGTAAACCTCTTTACAGGATATAAAGATATGGTGACAGGAGCGATCAGTCTGCCTTCCTTTGACTGGAGCTATTGCTTCAACCCTGACGGAACCTATCGGGTGGTTGCAGCAAGCTGCGGAGGAATGAAAGACGGCATTGTTATTCAAACTGGAAAATATCAATTGATCGGAAATACCATTATTTATTATGATGAAATTGAAACCCTCTACGAGGGAACTCCGTTGATGCTTATTTATGAGGAAAGACACATGGGTGACAGGATAAATTTGGAGTTCATTGATGATTACAACCAGGAAGAGGATAAAATTATGCTGGGCCTGACATGGTATCATAGAATTAAGGATTAGGGGAGCTGAAAATCGGTTCGCCCCCCCCAATTCGCACGTATTTAAACCAAGGTGGAAAGCAACAAAAGGTTATGGTTCTCGTAGGCGATATCATCAAATAACAGGAAACGGACTTTATTCAATTTTTTCATAATAGGGCATCACAATCCCCGGGTTTTCAACTGAAACAAACCCTGTGCCGGTATATTCAAGCCTTTCGTTCCCCGCGACAGAAAACGGGATTGTTTGATCTTTGTAACAAAGCTGCCCCGTTATTGTTCGTACCGACAGCCCGATTAAGCCTTTTAATTCGCCATTCCTGTCTGTTACCACGCGCACACCGTTTGGAATGGAATACAGAACTGTTCCATCCTTGTAGACTGTCGAATTCGATTTTTCATTAATCAGTTCAAATTCTGTTCCGTCCACTTTTCTGGCATAGCCGGTTGCTTCGGCAACAGTCTGTCCATAATCCTCGCCATAAGGAATCAGCGTTGTGAACCATAAGTCACCCTCCGGAGTGGGTAAAATACCGCTGTAGCGTTCCAGATAATCCAACAGGCACAGCATTGCACCCGAAAAGTTTTTGGATTCACCCTCTTCACCGGTCCAGGAATTGATGCCTCCCGAAAATTTGGTGCTTCTCGACAGATGGGAGAGGATAGGCTTCATGATCCAGCTCAACTCCACATACCGGTGATGATATTCAAAAGCGTGCGGTGTACGAAGCGTAGTCAGGTGACTGGATTTGCCGGACCAGCTGTTATAATAAAGGGAATTATGATCAAAACCCGGCTGATCTAAAGCAATGCCTGTAAGTGGATACCGCGCAAAAAACTTTTGGGTGTTCAGCAGGTATCTTTTCAAGGCGTCTTCAAACATAGCTCCGTCGCCCACTTCATTGGCGAATACATACAGCTGTACGATGGACTGTACATGAACAAACCTGTTATTCCGGTCACGGTCATAAAAGAAATGGTCTGTTTCATCGTAGCAATACTCCATTAAGCTTTTAAGGCTCTGTTCAGCCTTGGCTGCCCATACGCTGCCGTCTTTGCCAAGCTCCTCAGCCATACGCTGCAGATATTTGCGCTGACAGTATACGTTAGCCGTTAAATCCGGTGACAGAAATGGTAGAATTGGAGAATCCGGGTCATACTTAGCGGGATCACTCTCGAAGGGAATGTCATTCACATGCCAGAACCGGGCGGAACGGTCATGCCCCGTGTCAAAGGTGCAGAAGGCTTCCACACAGCCTGTGCCGCGTGTATTTCTGTAGACCGAAAGCCACTGGTCGTTCCGGGCGATGGCGTTGTACATTTTTTCAAGAAATTTTTTGTCCCTGCCATTGGTTAAATAGTGGTTCCAAACACTTCTGGCCAGGGGGGTTACCATTTGAATCTGGCGGAAGTTTGCACCCTGATCCGTTATTTTGTATGGGATCAATCCATCTTCCCTCTGAAAGTCGGCAAACAGCTCAAAACACGACTGGGCTGTTTGCGGACAGAAGCGTGAAAGACGCTCGCTCTTGATTGTGCCGGTGCTCTCCAGCCAGCAGCCGATATAGACATCGCCCTCAATCAGCAGGGGGGTTCCGTTAACCGCATTGTATATGTTGCTCATCAGGTCATGAACAGCCCGATAATACACCCCTTCAATTTTGGGATGAGATGCCACAAATTTAACCCCGGATTGCCGGAATTGCTTCAGTGCATCTTTGCTGACCTCTCTTTCCAGGTCACCAACCCTTTTCTCTACATCAACCTCACGCAGTCTGGAAAGTATTGAACTCATACCGATGCCACCTCGAATGCTTTATTTTAGTATGTTCCTTCAAATAGATATTAACTACTTACCCATTATTGTATACTATTAATCTGCAACCGCAAATATCTTCATAGAATAAAACACAGTAAATCAGCCCTGTGAAGGGCTAAAATTTTGGTAACAAAACTGAAAAAACGTTTGTAAGAGGTTCGACTTTGGCGGAAATTAGGATTCTAAGGGAAATCAGGAGGGGTCCACGGCTGTAGCAACAATTACTGCCATACAGTCATTTTCGGCTTTATCGTTTTAGGATTGAGCACAGTGATATAGGGCGTGCTCTGTCTCCGTTTATTCTAGCCCCGGTTGGTAATGCTGTACAAGCATATGGTTTCTCACTCCACCATGAAGGTTAAGATGTTTTCAGCGCCAGCTTATAAAGTTTTCAAAGTTTTAGGTTCAAAAAAGTCTGTTTACGGATACTGATTGTCTGAAAGGAACAAAAGGCCTCCGCGAATAACAGCGGGGCCTTTATACCGATGAAAAAGGAGCTGCCCAAACAAGCTGAAGCCACTTCAGACAGCTCAAGCAGGATAGGATTAAACTTTTTCAACATGACCTTGTCAGGCAGCTTCCCTTTTCACATCAGGAGGTGCCTGTGGGCGAAGCTTCTTAAACCCATTCATTTCAACAACCAGATCCCGTATCAGATAGAACAGGATCAGCACACAGTTAACGGGCATACTGAGGTAGGGCACCCGCGTGGATACCTTCAGAATGGGAGAGAACCAGTTGGCCCCCTTTACAAGCAGAATCGAATAGTATAGCAGCGTGGCGTAGAATGCAATGCTTAATATCGTAATGAGAACATTCAAAACATTCACCCAAGGACGGCCCTTAAACTTCTCCTGCAGCAAATCAACCCGGAAATGATCACCATATCTCACCAACAAGGTGGCACCGGTAAAGATCATCCATGCCATCATCCACTCCACTATCTCATCAGACCAGGACATGGGAATGTGAATCCGTGCAACCCGTATAATTACCCGGCCAAACAATAATACACCGATCCCGATGAACATCGCGATAACAAACCAGCGTAACACCAGCTCCAAAACTACATCCATCTTTTTTAATACTTTCATCATTGTACACTCCTTACCCGATCATGGAGGGTAACCATAAGGACAGCGGTTCCCAGAAAGCGCAAAGCAGCAGAACAACAAGAATACCGAAAACATAGGGCAATACCGCTTTCGACAGCTCCGCAAGCCTGATTTTTGCCACGCTGCACACCGCATACAGGCTCATTCCAACGGGTGGGGTTAACAAGCCAATCATTGAAGCCAGAACCATGATCACACCGAATTGTACATAATCCATCCCGATTGCATCAATGATGGGGAGGAAAATGGGGGTTGTGATCAGGATCACCGACACACCCTCCAAAAAACAACCCAGCACGATCAGAACAAAGATTATCAATAAAATCAGAACAGACGGGTTGGTGGTCACACCCATCAGCCCATTGATCACCTGGTTCGGGATGCGCTGGTGCAGCATGAAATATGCCAGGAAATTGGCAATGGCAATAATAAACATGGTTTTACAGCTGGTGATGAGGCTGTCATAAACGATTTTGCCAAGATCCTTTAATTTCAGCTGTTTATACACGATGCTTGACAGGAGCAGCGCGTAGACACAGGCTACGATTGCAGCTTCGGTGGCTGTAAAAATACCGCTCCAGATGCCGCCGATGATGATCGCGACGCACAATAAGCTTGGAATTGCCTGCCAGAAATATTTCAACCGCTGCTTCCATGGCATGGGAGGGTTAACCGGAAACTTTCTTCGTTTGGAGATGATATAAACCACAATGGACATGGAAAATGCCATCAACAACCCTGGAATGAGCCCTGCTGCAAACAGTCTGGCCACCGAAACCCCCGTTACCGAAGAAAAGATTACAAACGGAATGGATGGCGGAATAACCGGGGCGATTGTGGAGGAAGCAGCCGTAACGGCCGCACTGAACGTGTGATCGTACCCGGCATCGTCCATTGCCTTTATTTCAATCAGGCCAAGGCCTGCAGCATCGGCTACCGCCGCGCCGGACATGCCGGCAAAGATGACGCTGCCGAATACATTCACCTGGCCCAGGCCTCCGGGCCAGCGTCCGACCATCGCATTGGCAAAATTATAAATGCGGTCGGTGATCCCGCCGGTGTTCATCAGGTTTCCGGCAAGGATGAAAAACGGGATGGCCAGCAGCGTAAAACCAGTGGTACCATTATAGATACGCTGTGCCATAACCGCCAGAATATCGGTGTAGCCCATCGACGCAAAAACGCCCGCGCTTGTGGCACCCATGGCCACGCATACCGGAACACCGATGACCATCAAAAGTATCAGCAATATGCACACAATTAAAGCAATCACGGGAGAACTCACCCCTTCTTAAAGATAAATTCAAAAAGGAGAATGGCATCCGCCTGCCAAAGCGCTGCCATTCTCCTGTAAAATGACTGGCCGGGTTATAGGCCGGTTCTTTAAAACCTGTGTAAAAGTATTCTTACCGCCTGACGATATGCCAGGGCCTGGCAGCTATTAACCATCGGAAAAAATGCACGCAGCACGGTTCGTGCGCTTAGGGTTTCGCATCCTCGACAATTTTCAGGAATTTCGCCATGTCATCGGGGCTTCCCTCGTATTCGGCAACAGCGTCCCAGGCCGGAGCCATTGCGGCCTTGAATTCATCCATGTTCACTTCAGATACGGTGATCCCTTTATCCTTCAGCTTTTGGATATAATCGGTTTCACTGTTCTGCACCTCATTGCGCATCTGATCACGGGCAGTAGCGCTTGCTTTTTCAATGAGTGTTCGCTGATCATCGGTCAACCCCTTCCAGAAGGTGTTGCTGACGGTCAGGTTAACCGCTTCCCAGGTATGGCGTGTTAAGGCCAGATATTTTTGGTTTGCTTCCCACATGCTGTTGTTGTAGATAGTAGACAGCGGGTTTTCCTGACCATCTACGGTGCTCTGTTTCAAAGCCGTAATCAGCTCGCTGAAGGCGACCTGCTGCACATCGGCCCCTAAGGCTTCAAAACATGCGACCTTCTGAACCTCACTGGGGGTACGAATTTTTAAGCCCTTCACGTCTGCGGGGGCTTTAACTTCACGCACTGAGTTGGTAAGGCAGCGGAAGCCATAGTCCCAGGGACCCACATTATGAAGCCCCTTGGATTCCAGTGTGCCGTCGTCCACCCATTGGGCGAAAGCACCATCCACCACGGCATATGCGTGCTCATAGCCGCTGTACACATAAGGTGCGGTGACCAGCGCGTAACGGATATCATATTTGTCAAGAGAGCCCTGGGAAACAAGGCAGGCCTGAATGGCACCCATGGCAGTTTGCTCGGCCATTTCCTTTGCGTTCCCAAGCTCGCTGGCGCCGTGAATCTCTACTGTAATACTGCCATTGGAAAGCTTTTCGACTTCTTTTTTAAAGGTTTCAGCCGCAGAGGTAACCGGCTCGTTGGGGGCACCAAAATGCGCCAAAATGATTTTTACAGCCTTTTCGGATGTACCGGTATTGTCGCTGCCGGTATTTTCAGCGGGAACTGGGGCGATGACGCAGGCAGCCATAGTCACTGTGAGCATGAACACAAGAATGAGTACGAATGCTTTTTTCATTTTACCACTCCTTTTTAATCAATGAATGAAGAATGCTTTTGGACTTCTGTGACACCAGGGAACCCCATTACTTGTATACAAAGTAGATTTTCATGGTGTGATAAGCAGTGTTTAGACAAGAATAATCTATGATGTGGGCGCAACTTGTATTCACATTATTTCAAAAATCTTACGGCGTGTCAAGTAGTTTATTGATATTTCCGAAAATTATTATAAACTTGTATCCACATCTTGCATAAAACATCAAAAAACCCCGCAGAATATGACGAATCATAGGATTACAGGATGTAAAATGGGGATTTTTGCATCTCATTTCAGGTAGATACGTATTCATAATTGCGTTTAAAGAAGCCTTTGATACAACGAGATTAACGGCTTGACAGAAATTTTTGTCTGCGCTAAACTAGAAAGGAAATGCAACTTGTATCCACATTAAATTTTGTATACAAGTTAGGGTAAAGGAGACAATTCGATGAACGACAGCTATGCCAGTAAAGATATTTTTCGTATACTCGAGCATGAAATTCTTACCTTGAAAATAAAGCCCGGATCACTTCTGAGTGAAAACATACTCTGTGCCCGGTTCGGTGTTTCACGATCTCCCATACGAAGCGTTCTTCAGGAGTTAAGGCTTTGCGGCCTTGTTACCGTTACACCCTATAAGGGTACCCAGGTTACGCTGATGAACTTTGACATCATCAACCAAATCATTTATCAGCGCATGGCGGTTGAAACCTTTGTACTGGAGGATTTCATGAAAATGCTGAACCTGGTTGACCTTGAAAAAATCAGGCACATCATCAACTCACAGCACCAGCTTATTCGGGGCGAAACCTTTGATGCCAGCCAGTTCTATGTTTTAGACGGCCAATTGCATGAAATCTGGTTTACCGCGACCAGAAAGAGCTTCCTGTGGGAAAGCATCCAAAAATCAGACTGCCATTACACACGCTTCAGGATGCTGGATATCGTTGAGATCAAAAACTTCGAGCAGATTGTTCAGGAGCACGAAGCCATTTTAACAGCGATTGAAAATGGGGATTCTGATGCCATCAGACCCCTGATGCAAAAGCATCTTTTTGGTGGCGTCACCCGCCTGGGAAGCTTAATTTTTACCGAACTGAAGGATTATTTTTCACCCCTTAACACCTGAACAACCTGGAAAAGGAAAGTAAAAAGGAGCCGCCCCTTAATCAGAATTTTCTGACTTGTTTCGACAGACAATGTACTAATGAAACTTGAATACTTACACGATTTCCAGTTGTGCGTAAAACCCCTTCTGTAATATAGTGATGAGTGCTCCGGAGATCCGGAATCCTCTTCTATTCGCCAAAATAATGGTTTCAGAGCTTTATTGTAAAAGATCATTGATTTATCAAATGCTCCTAAGATCCCTGTCTCATAGCGTATTTATAGCCCTTTGGGCTAAAAAACGCGTGGCGGGAGATAAACCGATTTCTGCTTCAGTGGNNCAATCCCCCACTGAAGGGCATTTGAATACATGATTTCTGCATTCATCTATTGAATGCATATCCTAATCCCCCCTCTGTTATTTCATTTTGTTATAAATCCGATAAATGTTGTGTAAAACCATTGAAAAGGGGTATTTAATACTTTATGAAATCCATTTCATAGGGTTTAGCATGCCTTTTGGGTTTCGTTCAGGTCAGTGTATATAAAATGTTTCTTAAGAGAAATGGCATCTTTTGTCTTAGCTTTAAAACGAGAAGTACATAGGCGGGGGTTGGATATGATGAAAAAAGAGAAAGGGAATTCCACAAAAAATAAGGGCAAAGGATTCTCGTTGCCTGACTTTTTTAAAAAACACACTGGAAAGCTTTCAAAGGTATTCAGTGACTCTCGGATGGGCTTTCTAAGAAAAATGAAGATCAAATGGCGGCTTATCATTGCTTTTCTTCTTTTGTCCCTGATTCCATTGATCATCTTGGGTACTTCAGCATACAGCCGCACGAAAAATGCCCTGACAGATACCATAAAACAATATACCGAGCAGGTCGTCACCCAATTCAATACCATTACAACAAAGGAAATGGCAAAGACTATGGAGACCGCCGGCAGTATAATGCTTTCGAGCGTTATACAGGATAACTTCGGGAATTACGAAACGCTGGAGATGAGTGCAAAAATAAATCTGAAGACAAACATAAGCAAGGAGTTAAACAGCAGGCTTACTCAGAACAGTTCACTTTGGGGCCTTGTCTTTTCCCCCTATACCAACGATCAGCGCTTTACTGCAGGGTCTACAACCTTTGAAATCGAGATTGATGAGCTGAATAAAATGTTTATAGATAGCGGTGAGAACGAAAAATGGTACACCGATTCGGATGGAAAGGCTGTATATTTCAAAAGGGCTACCCATGTTGAAACCGGCAAGAATTTAGGTAGTATAATGGTCTCCTTGTCGTCACCCGCCATTGATAAAATGTTTGATACCTTTGATCTGGGAGAATCCGTGGATGTACTGGTTCTTACCGATGAAGGCCGTATCATCTACTCCAACCGTGAAGAAAATGTAAAGGGGAGCATTTATCCTCAGGCTGCGCTAATCGAAAACATAAAAAGTGACTTGACTGACAGAGATAATGCTTCGATTTCAAGCCAGGAGCTTGTGTTGGCTGAAAAGGTTTACTGTAATTATGCAAAAGTTGAGAAAACACCTTTTTATATTGTTACCATTACCCCATTCAATTATATATATTCATCCTCATTAACCATTGGTCGGCAGATTGTCCTGATAGCCATTATTGTTTTTCTTTTGGCTATCCTTGTAGCCTTTGCCATCTCAAACAGCATATCCAATCCGCTGTCAAAGCTTGTAGACCTTATGCGTAAAGCAAAGGAAGGGGACTTTACAGGCGTTGTCCCCGATAAAAGCAGGGATGAGATCGGCGAGGTTATCTGTAATTATGACGATATGCTCCGAAATATTAAAGGTTTGATCCAAAAGGTCAAACTATCGGTTGAAGCGGTTTTGAACACCTCCGAAAAGATTTCGGGATCCTCCGAGCAAACCTATCGATCCTCTGAACAAATTGCAATGACCCTGCAGGAGGTAGCCAAGGGGTCTTCAGAGCAAGCGCAGGAAGTATCTCAAAGCGTAAATTACATGAATGATCTTTCCGACGGGATTAATCTGGTGACCAGTAATCTGTCTGAAATTTCGACATTGATTTCTGGCGCGGAAGGAACCAGCACGCAAGCCCTCGCAACCGTCGGGACACTCAATGACAAGGCCGCTCAAACAAAGGTGGCGTCTAAAAAAATTGTCGATGAGATCAATAGCCTGAATAACGATATGAAAGAAATTCGGAAAATCGTCAAGGTCATCGTTGGTATTGCGGAGCAAACCAACCTGCTGTCCCTGAACGCTGCCATTGAAGCGGCCCGGGCCGGAGAAGCCGGCAGAGGTTTTGCGGTTGTGGCCGAGGAAGTGAAGAAGCTCGCTGATCAGTCCAAAGATGCTTCTATTATGATCAACAATATTATCAATACCATCAATAATAAAACCGAGCATGCTGTTTCTGAAGCAAACAATTCCAGCAGTATCATTCAGGAACAGTCGGTTGCCGTGACCCAGACCGATAAAGCGTTTAATATGATTTCTGCTTCGATGAAAGACATCAGTGCCCGTATGGACACCATGGGTGAATCCGTGAACAGTATGCTGACGCTAAGGGAAAAGACCCTTTCCTCCATGGAAACCATATCAGCCGTATCGCAGGAATCTGCCGCAACCAGTGAAGAGATCTCCGCAAGCACCGAAGAACAAATGGCCAGCGCCGAAGTCCTTACAAACCTCTCCAAAGGCATGAATGACATGGCAAAAGAGTTGGAGAGCGCTGTATCATTGTTTATCATCGAATAACCGGAAAACAGGGATCAGAACTAAGAATTATGCTTGAAAGAACAGCCCCGCAATGGAGCTGTTCTTCGTTTTCGGGGCTTTTCAGAAAGAAAGGGTATTCAGACTGAATATTTGTATGCAATATGTAAAAAAAGCAGTGTTGATCCTGTACGGACAGGCAGTGCAGGTTATCACTTGATGGCTCCCCCATGGAACACGCACTCAAAAACCCTGCCATCGATTATATAATAGTTCTCAACAGGGTATGACAGTAAACTTTTATATAGCGTAATGCGGGGCAGGTAACCCATGGTATCAGCGGTAGAGAGCTATAAAGAACTTGAGTTTCAATTGTATGGAGAGATGATACAATTAAGGGAACTGCAAAAGGCTGTGAAAAATGAACTGGAGGTTGAGCGGATTTCCAAAGTGATCGATACTTTGAAAACCAGAACCTTTCGTGTGGCCGTGGTTGGAGAATTCAAAAGGGGGAAAAGCTCTCTCATCAACGCACTTCTGGGCAGTGCTATCCTGCCTGCGGATGTCACACGGCCATGCACTCCACAGAACAAAAAAGCTGGTTCTTATGATGGGAGTATGTCACCCTGACCAGCGATCTGAACATGCTGAAGGAGCCTAAAAACACGTTTGTATTAACCGGTTCTATTGAACATTAACCTTACAGGACGGCTTTGTTTGATGGTCAGAAGCCGTCCCTTTTACAGCCCCAAAAAGACCCTCATCTCATTGATCAGTGCATTGGCCCTTTCCATGGTTTCCTGCTCGCAAAAAATCCTGAGCAGTGGCTCGGTGCCCGAAAAGCGGCAGATGATCCAACCCCCGTTTTTAAAAGTAACCTTGCAGCCGTCCAGCCAGGTAACCTTGTCAACTTCTTCGGAAAAGACGGGCAGCAGCTTTCTTGTGAACAATAAGTCCTGCAGCTCCAACTTTTTCTCGGCTGTGAACCTTGTGTCAAATTCACTCATTTCAAGTTTTCCAAGCTCAAGCTGAATGTCATTGATAATTTCCGAAAAGGGTTTTCCGATCACACAAAACATTTCAACCAGAAGAGCTGCCGCATAAATGCCGTCCTTACCGTGAATATGTCCACGTACGGTGAGCCCGCCGGAACTTTCACCACCGATCAGGGCGTTTGTTTCATCCATTTTGGACGAAATATGCTTAAACCCGACGGGAACCTCATGGCAGTCCTCGCCAAAGCTTGCCGCAAGCCTGTCCAGAAGGTGGGTTGTAGCGACATTTCTAACCACGGATCCTTTCCAGTTCTTATATTCGTGAAGATAATAGTAAAGCAGGACGAGGATATCATTGGGATGAATGAATTTACCGTTGGCATCCACCAGGCCTATCCGGTCGGCATCGCCGTCTGTGCCGATCCCCAGGTCATATTGTCCCTCGTAGACCATCAGGCTCAACCTTCTGAGCGTATCATTGGTCGGGGCGGGTAGTCTTCCTCCAAAAAGCGGATCATGGCGGTCGTGGATCACATCTATATCGCAGCGGGCCGTGATGAGAATGGTTTGAAGGGATGTCTTTCCAACGCCGTACATCGGGTCAAATAAAATTTTGGGCTGCCGCTTCTTAATCGCATCCAGATCCAGCACCGACAGAATTTTATCGATGTACTCATTTTTAGGGTTGATTTCCCGCACAATACCCAAAACCTTTGCCTTATCGTAATCCAAAAGCCGTACGTCACCAGCGGTGATTTTTCCGATTTCGGCTTCGATATCCCTGGTAACCTCTTCCGAGGCGTCCCGGCCCCCTTCGGTAAATATCTTGATACCGTTATACTCAGCTGGATTATGGCTTGCCGTAACAGCCATACCATATTTCGTGCCTTTACTTTTTATCGTAAACATGATCAAGGGGGTGGGCGCCTGCTCCGTGATCACCTGCGTAACAATTCCGTTGCCGGCAAGCACCTGAGCGCACCATTTGGTGGCAGTAACAGATAGAAAACGCCTGTCGTACCCGATCACCACGGGATACCGCTGCAGGTTTTCACGAATGATTTTATTAGCAAGCCCCTGCGTCAGGAGTTCCAGGTTTGCCCGTGTAAATTCTTCTCCGATGATGGCTCGGAAGCCACCGGTACCAAACTTTATCATCGTTTTACTCCTTTCCGGTTTTCAACTGTTTAGTTTATCTCTGAATTCCGTAGGTGTGATGCCCACAAGCTTTTTAAACAGGACATAGAAATAACGCTATTAACCACATATCGGTTAAAACCATTTTTATTATACACAGCGTAAGGTGTGCAGACAATGAGACGATACTGTTACTTTATTGAAAATTCTAACATTTAGGTAGGGGGGACACACCCGGAATGCATGGGCGAGCAGCAATCTTTAAATTGCGACCAGCCAATCTTTAGATTACGACCAGCCGCTGCTTCGCGGGTCATCCTTTTTGTGGAATGTCCCCTTTGATTCTGCGGAATGTCCCCTGTCGAGACGCCACAAAAAAGGGCTGCTTCGTAAGAAGGCAGCCCTTAACATCTTCAGCCTGATTGTTGCAAAGCTTATGCGTAAAGGATTAGGTTTGCTTGATATGAAAACTACTCGTTATCGCTCTGTCTTATTTCAGCCCGCTTAATTTTCCCACCCACAGTTTTTGGGAGCTCTTCGACAAATTCAATCTTTCTGGGGTATTTGTAAGGCGCGGTGACCTTCTTGACATGCTCCTGCAATTCCTTTACAAGCACATCGCTTCCAGTCCATCCCTTTTTCAGCACGATGGTTGCCTTGACAATCTGCCCTCTGATTTTGTCGGGAACAGCGGTAACGGCGCATTCCAATACGGAAGGATGTTCGATCAGGGCGCTCTCCACTTCAAACGGGCCAATTCTGTAGCCCGAGCATTTGATCACATCATCGGACCGGCCTACAAACCAAAAATACCCGTCTTCATCGCGCCAGGCCACATCTCCCGTATTATACGCACCATTATTCCAAACCCGAAGAGTGGCTTCCTCATCACGGAAATAGCCCCTGAACAGGCCCGGAGGCAAGCCCTTGTCCAGGTTCCTGACAACGATGTTGCCCTCTGTGCCTACAGGGCAGGAGCAGCCGTTTTCATCCACAATGTCCAAATCATACAGCGGGGAAGGCTTTCCCATGGAACCGGGCTTGGGGGTAAGCCATTCAAAATTGGCACAAAGCACGGTTCCCTCGGTTTGGCCAAAGCCTTCAATGATCTGAAGGCCGGTAGCCTTCCTGAACTGGTTGAAAACCTCCGGATTCAGCGGTTCACCAGCCGTACAGGCCTTTTTGATGGAGGAAAGGTCATAACGCGACAGCCCTTCCTGGAGTAAAAAACGATAAATGGTTGGAGGTGCACAGAAAGAAGTGATCCTATACTTCTCCATCATTTTCAGCAGCCTGTCGGGTACAAATTTGTCCATGTCATAGACAAACAGGGCTACTCCACAAATCCATTGTCCATAGATTTTACCCCAGCCGCATTTTGCCCATCCCGAATCGGATACGGTCAGATGCAGCCCATTTTCGCCCAATCCCTGCCAGTAATGGGCCGTAACGATGTGCCCAAGGGGATGAAAATAGTCATGCACAACAATTTTCGGCATACCGGTGGTGCCGGAGGTAAAATACATCAACATGGTGTCATCGCCTCCGGCGGCATCCATGCCCTGGGGTCGTTCCCAAACCTCACAGGCGTCTGCCAGCTCCCGATCAAAATCCAGCCAGCCATCCGCGCACCCACCCACCAGCGCCTTGCAGGTAACCGTTGGGGATTCTTCCATGGCTTGCTCGACAAAGGTCACGATTTCCGGGTCGGTTACCGATAGGATCATTTTCACAGATGCGGCATTGTTCCGATAAACAATATCCTTTTTTGTCAGCTGGGCGGTGGCCGGAATGGATATGGCCCCCAGTTTCTGCAATGCCAGGGTGCAAACCCAGTATTGCCATCGCCTTTTCAGGATCAGCATGACGACGTCACCCTTGCCTAAACCACCCTTCTTAAACACATTTGCAGCCTTGTCGCTCAGCCGTTTAAAGTCCTGAAAGGAAAAGGTTTTTTCATCCCCTGCGTCGTTACACCAGACCATAGCTGTTTTATCCGGTGCTTCTTCGGCCCAGGCATCGATGACATCATAGGCGAAATTGAAGTTTTCGGGTGTATTCACTTTATAGTTTGTTTTAAAATCTTCATAGGAATGAAACTCTGTCTGTGGAAGGTATTTTTCAAGCATGTTAAATCTCCTCAACACATAAAATCAGAAGGCTTGTTCCTGGCAGCCATGTTCTTTTATCGTATAAACCTGTAAAGGGAATGCGTATGGTGTATCATGCGGCCATGTTCTTTACCGTAAAACCTGTAAAGCGGCAAGCCTATGGTGTATCATGCAGGATGACGGTTAAAAACTTGCCGGGGCTGTTATCTACAGCTGTCTGGCCGTGGGGGATGGTGGGATCAAAATAGATCGAATCGCCGGGCTCCATGATGATTTCAGTGCCTCCCAGGATGATTCTGATTCGCCCCTCCAAAACATAATTAAATTCCTGCCCGGGGTGAGTGACCAGCGACATTTGCTTGTTTTCTTCCGGCTCAATGGTGACCAGAAGAGGCTCTATTTTTTTGTTTGCAAAATTGAAGGCAAGGTTTTGGAACTGATAACCTTTGTATCTTTCAATATAAGGGGCCTCGCCCTTTTTCACATGGCAGTAGGATCGCAGGTGGGGGGATGTGCCGGTTAACAGCTCTGTCAGCTGTACCCCCAGAATTCCGGCAATTTCATACAATTTACTGATAGGGATGCCGGTTTGGGCATTTTCATATTCCATATAGGTATCGATGGAAATGTTCAACCTTTGTGCAAGCGTGTTACAAGATATGTCGGAGATCTCCCTGAGCTCCCGAATTCTATCCGCAATCCGGACATTGCTTTCCAACATGGTATATCCTCCTGTTCAATCGTTCTAAAAAGACGAGAATGGTACCTGCATTTTATAGTAGCATAAAAGCAGCACACAAACAAAGAGTTTTTACTGATTTAGATCTCAGGAGCCCTGATGACCTGGTTATATATGTCTTGCAGAAGCTGCATGCAGGTATACCACCAAACCAGTGAATGTGTCAAAATCTCAGAATATTTCAGGTAACATGAAAAAAACGCTCTTTCTTTGATGGAACCGGGCAAAAATGGGTAATAAGCTTATAACAACGGAAGCGATTGCTTGCAATCGCAACACACTCGGGTTGCATGGGCGAGCAGCCAGGACGCATGGGCGAGCAGAAAGCTTTAGCTTACGACCAGCCAGG
>LSQX01201304.1_pt1 | contig 19137 bp, 18 predicted proteins | sample 654561 | NCBI WGS metagenome assembly LSQX01 (sample SAMN04489861, study PRJNA283612) | anaerobic digester metagenome | isolation source: 4 biogas reactors fed with cattle manure at either 37C or 55C with and... | place: Denmark: Kongens Lyngby | collected 2014
TTGCAATAGCTTGAAGTTCCGGCTAAAGTTGCAATAAAAACAAAAATTGCTATTTTACGAAATGCTTTTAACATTTTAATCCTCAAAATATTTTTAAATTATTAATTATTTTTTTTTATTGACTGATTTTAAGCTTTTTTATTTTGATTGAGTTTATTTTTATTGGTTTTAATGGTAAGCCATCAGAATATCCTCTTTCGCTTGGCTCGACCTGAACTTTTGAAATATCTTCAACTAGCTCAATCCCGCTGACAACCTTTCCAAAAATTGTCCATTCATTATCTAAATTAACAGCTTTATCGAGGCAAATAAAAAACTGGCTTGTGTTTGTATTTTTCCCTCGATTTGCCATTGCCACAGTGCCTTTTATATAGCCTAATTTGTAACTTGCACTGTTTGGGTTTAGCTCATCTTCAAATTCTTTTCCAAAAGAACTTTTGCCACCAAAGCCCCATTCTTTCTTTTTCTTTATGCTTTTGGTGTTTGGGTCTCCGGCTTGAATAAGGAAATCTCGCGCAACTCTATGGAATAAAATTCCATTATAAAAGCCTTGCTGCGATAGAGCAACAAAGTTTTTTACGGTCTTTGGGGCATCAATTCCATAAAGAGCAATTACAAAGCTACCTATATTCGTTTTCACCGTTGCATAGTGCGTAATAATCGAGCTATCATCTGGTATAACGCGAGGGGAGGTTTGAAGCTCAAGTTGATTTTCTTTTTTTTCTTGCGCTGGATAGTTTGACTTTCCCTCCTCCAAAGGCTCGCTTTTTCTATTGCTATTACAAGCAAAAAGCAATATTATTAAAAAGCAATATGTTAGCTTTTGTATTCTCATATTTCAGAGCGAAAAATTATTCTTGATGCTGGCAAAGCTCCATTAAAACCCCGTTAGTAGATTTTGGGTGCAAAAATGAGATTAGCATATCATGGGCGCCGGGCCTTGGCGCTTTGTCGATAAGCTGAATTCCTTCTTCACTCAATCTGCTGAGTTCATTACTTACATTGTCAGTTTCAAAAGCAATGTGATGAATGCCTTCGCCTCTTTTTTCAATAAACTTTGCTATTGGCGAATCGTCTGCTGTTGGACTGGTTAGCTCAATTAAAACATCTCCCACTTTGAAGGAGCCGACTGCGACCTTTTGGTCTGCCACCACTTCTTTATGTATTGATTCAAAGTTGAAAATTTTTTTGAATAGCTCTATGCTCGCATCTAAGTCTTTTACAGCTATTCCGATATGATTAATTGCTTTTATCATAGCTTTTCCTTTTATTATTTTAAAAATGTTTATTTAAGCAAATAAATTATTTTATTATGTTCCTTTATATCTAAATAATGTATTATAATGTTAAATAGTTGATATACTCTAATGTTCTCTTTTTTTTAAATTAGCATATTAGTCTCATTCATTATTCTTTGCTTTGCTAAATCGCAATATGCTTCATCAATTTCAAGTCCAATGCCATAACTATTTGTATTATTTGCAGCAATTAGTATGGTTCCACTTCCAGCGAAAGGGTCAAAAACTGTGTCATCTACATAACTAAACAGTTTTATACATCGATATGGCAACTCAATAGGGAAAGGTGCGGGATGCCCGATTCTTTTTTTGCTTTCTCCGTTAAATGTCCATAAACCATTTGTCCACTCTATGAATTCTTCTTTCTTAATGTCCGAGACTTTGCTGCCATTAGTTTTTTTCCACTCTTCCTTAAAAAGAACAACTATAAGCTCAACTGGAGCTATTACATAAGGAGCTGAGGCAGACATCCAAGAACCCCAAGCCGTCCTTCGTGATATATTTCCTTCATTCCATATTATAGTTGAATGATATTTCCAGCCGACATCTTGAGCAATTTTTGTAATATCTGCTCCTACGCTTTTTTGACCGCCTTTATTTTTATCCAAAGGGATATTTAGGCAAAAACGAGCTTGATTCTTACTCCATTTAAAGCAATTACTTATCCAGCTTTTTGTAAATTCAAGATATTCGATATACGACAAATCATCTTTGTGTGAGTTATAATTTATATCAACGTTATAAGGAGGCGAGGTAATGATTAAATCTGCAAATTCATTATGAAAAGTTGCTGATTCGCAGGCATCACCTTTATATAAAGTCAGTTTATCATTTTTATAGACCACACTTGATAAATTATCTTTTTCAGTATGTTTTTCATTGTTCATATTTATTCAAATTATTGATTATTGCAGGCATAATTTCTATTTTAAATTGCTTACAACAAGTAATCCCTTACTTTATAATTTTCTTCAAGTCATTTATAAAATATTCAAATGATTTAATTTTTTTACTAATTGCAAATTTTTCTTTTGTCATCAAATATGTGCCATCAGAATCAACTTCTGCAATCGCTCTCCCTTTTTTTGCTGGCTTTGCATCTTTAAAAACGTTATCTTCATCAAGAGTAATCAAATAGACTTTTACATTTTTTGTTTTATTGCAAACCGAAAGTTTGATTTTCCAATAGCCTGTTTGGGCAACCCTTTCTCGCAGTGTAACTTTAGCTGAAACAACTGCTATCACATCTGAATTCTTTGGATTGTAAATAATTAAATCAACATCGGGCAAATGGTAGCCATATTCACCAAAATTTACTAACAAGTTCCTTTTAACATTATCCAAAACATCTGATAAATTTATAGTCCTTTCTAAATGGTTGCCATTAACGATTTCCAATCCAAGTGAATGAATTTCATCAATAAGAATGTATTCGATAATCTTTTCATAGTTTTTACCTTTAAAAGAACGCCAAGACTGCTCGTGGTCTTTACCTTTAAAATCCCTTTTGTGTATTTCCTTCGCTTCAATAAATAGGTCTGAAATATGCTTATAAGCATTTTTGCCATATCTTTCTTTTTTTTCATCGTAAAGAGCTAACAAATCTTTTACTTTCATTCCTTCTCCATTACTAAAATAAATTCTGTTGGATAAGCTAATTTTAAATCGCTGCTGTCCGCTTTGACAAATTGACCTGTTTTCTTATCTCGAGTCGAAGGCAACATTTTTGAAGGAATTTCCCTGTGAATTATGTCTTCATTTACAAATCCTATATTTGAAAGTTGTTCCAAAAAAACTTCTGCATTTAAAATATCCACGCCTTTAAACTGCGTATTGCCAATAACAATGCAAGCTCTGCCACCTTTTTTTAATACTCTTTTCATTTCCAGAAAGCATTCAAGCATATCTGCAAAATAGTTTTTTACTTCATTAGCTTTTTTGCTTTTTCCAAACTTACTAATTATATTATTAGCAATTTTGCTTTGCAAGTCAATCTCTTCGTCTCTTGTTTTGTATGAACTTCCAATAAATTTTTTTCTAAATTCCGGCAATTCATCAAAATAACCAAACCACAAGCTTGGTAATTGGTGTAAATCCGCATATTCATAACTTGTTACATAAGGAGGACTTGTTACTATTAAAGCTGCCTCCTCATCTTGACAAGGCAAATTGCGTGCATCTGAATTTTGGATAATACGATATTTATTCAAATTTGCCTTTATTTCACTTGCAATCATCGAATTAAATTCATCATTTTGCTTAACCATTTTATTTAATTGAGAATTGAAAAGTTGGAAAGGCTCTTGCAAATTTTTCTTTAAATCCCTTGTTGGCTTAATGCTTTTTTGATGCCAAATAGAGCAAGTTTTTAAAATCTGAGCAAAGCATACAAGGTAAAAATTACGTATATTTTTATTTTCAATTTCTAAAATGCTGTAATATAAAATAAGCAGTTTATTTTTTTGACTTTCAGTAAACCAATAGTCTATTCTTTCGTTTTCGCTTTCAATTTTTTTTGCTTTTTCAAGGTAAAGGTCATATTTTCCATTTAATCTTGTTTTCAAATCGGGCAGAAATTCCCAATTAAATTGAATAAGCTCTTTAGTTGGAATGGGCTGGGTCTTTACTTTGCTTATAAAATAAGCTAATTCATTAATATCAACCCCAATGCAAATTCTTTTGTTCATCAAAGCTTCAACGACCGTCGTCCCGCTTCCCATAAAAGGATCCACTACTATATCGCCCTCTTTTGAATACTCATTAATTAATCTTGAAGCTAAGTGCGGGATAAACTTTGCGGGATAAGTGTAATAGCAATGAGTGATATAAGACGTATCTTTTACAGTTTTATCTGAAAAAGACCAAGTCTTATCAATCTCAATTCTTTTTAATGAAAAAGATTCTGTCATTTTCCCCTAAGCATCTTGAATAAAAACAAAAACCACTATCAATATGAATCAGTTAATTTATAACCAACACCGCGAACGGTGTGAATAAGAGGAGGATCGAAATCCTGATCGATTTTTTGACGTAAATATCTAATAAACGAATCTATTACATTCGACTGCGGATCGAAATTCATATCCCAAACGTGTTCTGAAATCATTTCGCGTGTAAGAACTTTATGCTTATTTAAAAGAAAATATTCCAGTAAAGCAAATTCTTTTGCAGACAAATAAATAAACTTCCCATCTCGCTGAACGGTCCGGTTGGCAGTGTTCATCTCAAGATTTGAATACTTAATAATAGTAGATTTCTCATCACTATTTCTACGAACTAATGAACGAATACGGGCTATTAGCTCACCAAAGTTAAATGGCTTTGTCAAATAATCATCTGCCCCGTAGTCCAAGCCGCGAATTTTGTCTTCCACATCGTCCAAGGCGGTGAGCATAAGAATTGGAGTTTGCACTTTATACTTTCTTAAAGTCCTACAAACCTCCCAACCGTCCATTTTTGGAAGCATAATGTCAAGAACAATGACGTCATATTCGTTAACGCTTGCCAAGCGCTCCCCTTCAATTCCATCGTAAGCTAAGTCGACAGAATAATGCTGTGCTGTTAAACCACGCTGCAAGCCATCAGCAATTTTTTTGTCGTCTTCAATTATAAGTATTCTCATATTTAAAGCAATTTATTTTTTAATATTTCTTTTGTCAAAAAACTGAAAGCAACTTTCTGCTGCTATAGTTTTAACGCATTGAGCATTTGTTTGTTGTAAATCGCAGCTTTATTTAGATTGCATAAGCTCTTTAAATGACAGATCCATCAAAGGGAAATTTTCCCAGCCCTCAAAATCAAAGTGCCACCATTCAGTTGGATAATGAGAAAAACCAAAATGAGACATAATGCTGAAAAGGAAAGTCCTGTTTTCAATTACCTCTTGCGGCAAATCCATATAGTTTGGGTCGGCTTTCTCTGAAAAATCATCGAACTCGGTTGGCATTGGAATTTCCTCGCCAGTGCTTAAATCAATAAGCGTCAAATCTATTGCACAGCCTCGATTGTGCCTTGAACCATATCTTGGATTTGCAACAAAATTCGTGTCTGGATATACTTCAAAAAACTTTAATGTTGCGGCGTAAGGTCGGTAAGCATCGTAAATCCTAAGCCCCAAATTATGAAACTGCAAAGAATCCTGCACTTTTTTCAGTGCTTGAGCAACTTTTAGCCGCGCAAAAGCTTTTGCATCTGTGTAAATAATCTCAGCAGTGAAATTATTTTTTGTTGCATACCTTATATCGAGCTGGACATTTGGAATCGCAGACTCTAAGTCGAGCAGCTCCATATCGGGATTGCCTTTTAAGGATTGCTTATACCTTTCAATATTGTCAACAATATCAAGCCCATAAGGGTTTTTATTGTTCTCGCTTGTAGGACTACTACAAGATAAAATTAAACATAAAAAGAGTAACTTTATAGAAAAAAGACTTGTGTTAAAAATTGTTTTTTTCATCGTTTTTTAGTTAAATCGAAAATTTTGAAAAATTGATTGATTTCTTTAATTTACTCTGATTATGCTTAAAAATTAAGTTTTTAATTCCATAAGTAATTAGTTTTGAAACTGATACTTTTCATGGACAGCTGGTGGAGAATAGAGCCTAAAATCTCCAAAGCCGGTATTATCTACAAAAATAAATTGGCGCCCCCCTGGGTAAGTCCATCTTTCAATAGCTCTTTGGTCGTTATATGGATTTGATTTTTCAATGTTTATTGGCTCGCCATAAACCACATAGACCATTCCCATATCAGTTCGCCAGCCCTCGGTATAAGATTTGAAGCGTTTATTGGCTATATCTATTCTTGCGTAATACTGCTCAAAAGCCTCGTTGCGTTCGGTGGTGGGACTTGGGTCGAACTGCTTCCAGAATTCCTCGAAACGCCTTTGCCTTTCTTCTGTTGTGGTCGCAGCTTCAATATATTCAAGGTCATCTTGACTCCCAATGTAACGAATTTGCTTAATTGCTTTATTTAAATCAAGAAGACCCATCCCGCTCACCGTTTTAAAATATTGCAAAGTCCGCTCGGAAGCTGCAAGTATATCATAATCTTGAAAATCAAGGACTGTGTCGCTTCTTAAGCAAAGTAAAACTAATTTATAATTCCCTTGGGCAACAGTTTTTGGGAACTCCAAAGGAATGTATTTTTGCACACGATCGCTGCTTAATTCAACTGGAAAACGTTTGCTCTTATAGACTTCCTTTTCTTCGGAATCAAGGATTTTATATGCCAAATCAATTTCTTCTTGAGCTGAATTGCTATAAATTTCAAAAAAACCAAAAAAAGTTGAGTTCAACTCGGCAATATTGTCTGATATATGAGGGGTAATTAAATATGTTCCATTCGGCTTTTCCTCAATGGAGCTGAGGAGCAAAATACTGCTTAAAGATAAGGGGTATTTATCGAAATCAAGCACGGTTAAGCTTCTTGTCCTTCTGCTTTCTGCCTTGCTTATTTCGTCTTTTAAAAGCACCTCAAAGGAATAGCTTGCACTTTCCAAATTGAAAACCGTCTGGGAATAGTCAAACATCGCAGAGCCGCCTTGCGAAACAGCGTAATCTTCTTCTGCGATATTCCTTTTTATTATTTCTGTTTTTACTTTACTGCCATTTCTGTCGAAAACTGTAATTGTTAAGCTATAAGAAGCACCATAATAATCGCTACTTTTCAAAAAGTGAAGAGTCTGGTATGGAACGAGAACGTAAACATCGACTCGGGCTAAAGAATCGCCCTCCCCTTTAAAACAAACAGCATCGAAGAAAAAAAACACCCCATCTTTTTGATTATCAAAGAGCTGCGATTTTGATTCCACTCCTTTAATTAAGAAAAAAGACAAGGCAAGCAAAAAAAGATAAGGCAAGCTGATTTTTTGCTTTTTATATGAAGTATTTTTTATCATTTAATAATTTGCTATGTAATAAATAATAATTTCAATAATACTATTTTTTTCATTATTAAAAAAGTTGTATTTTTAGCTTTTGGTATATTCAATGCGATAAAATGATGAGCAGTTTGCACCTTAATTTGTTTGATTTAAGAGGCTGCGCTTTTTTCTAAAAAAGTTTTAATATAGTAAATTTAATCTAGTAAATTGGCTCATAGCCAAGTTTTTTAATCCACTGCCTTACTTTAATGGAGTTAGCGTCTTTTCTTTGGCTAATACGAAGGTATTCATTAAAATCTTGAACTGCTTCTTCAATTCTGCTGTCGTTTTTAAATGCAATCCCTCTGTTTATATAGGCGCTTTCTATATTAGGGTTAATTTCAATAGCTAAAGTAAAATCTTCAAGTGCCCTTTTAGTTTGTTTGAGTTTTACCCAAATATTCCCTCTGAGGATATAAGCTTGATAGAATTTGTTGTTAATTGCAATAACTCTGGAAAGATCTTTAAGTGCATCTTTATATTGTTTAAGAGCGACCTGAGTATATGCCCTTCCAAAATACGCACTGGCAAGATTTGGCTGAAGCTCAATCGCTTTATCGTAGTCAATAATTGCTTCTATATACATTTTTGAGTTAAAATGAGCATTCCCTCTATTAAAGTAAATTGCTGTGGATTCTGGGGTTAGCTCCAAAGCTTTATTGTAAATATCAATTGCTTTAGCATATTCTTTGCTTGCAAAATAGGCGATGCCGAGATTGTTGTATGCATCTGGCAGGCTTGGGTCTAACTTAATTACGTGCAAAAAATCTGAAATTGCTTTGTCAAACTGCTTTGTGCCGTTATACACTAAACCTCGATAATTATGAGCAGTTAAGGATTCTGGGTTGATTTTTATTACGTTGCTGTAATCAATAATCGCTTCCTTGTATTTTTTTAAGTTCGCATAAGCCAAACCCCTTGCAAGGTAAGCTTTTTCTTCTCGTGGGTTTAGTGAAATTGCCCTGTGATAATCGCCTATGGCTTCCTCATATTCTCTTTTTTCAAAATAGCTATTTCCACGATATAAAAAAGCAAGCATATATGTAGGGTTTAGATCTATTGATTTAGTAAAATCGTCTATTGCTTTGTCCTGAGCTTTTAAAACATAATAGCAGTAACCTCTTTGATAATATGCAAATGGAACTTGGTCGTTTAGACTTATTGCAGTGCTAAAATCGTCTATTGCTTTTAGGAAATTTTTATACTCAATAAAAATAGTTCCTCTTTTAAAATATGCAAAGGAAAAATCTGGGTTTAATACTATTGTATTATTAAAATCTGCTAATGCCTCCTTAAAATTTTGAATAGATAAAAGAATGCTTCCTCTTTTAAAATATGCAAAAGCAGCGTTTGGATTGATTTTAATTGCTTTTGTGTAGCAATGAATCGCCTCATCGAGCTTTCCTTCTTTTGCTGAGGAATCGCCTATTTCAATCCATTCTTCAGCATCAACTATACTTTTTTTATTTGCCATTTTTGTTTTTCGAAAATATTTATTATTTTGCTTCTCAAAAATAATACCAAATTATTTGATAGGCAAACTATGAAATTAAATGTCCTTTTACCAATAGCAAAGGGAACCGAAGAAATTGAAGCAGTAGTCCCGATTGATCTTTTCAGACGCTCTGGCATTCACGTTTTAGTTGTAGGTGATTCCTACACTGTTGAATGCTCTAATGGAGTTAAGATATTTCCAGATATAAAGTTTGATATGCTGAAAATTGAGCAAGATTATAGCGCCATCGTTCTGCCGGGAGGCTTAGCAGCTGTAGAAAAACTTTCTCAGCAAGATATTTTAATTGATATTTTAAAAAAGCATAATAAGTTTAATAAACTTATTGGTGCTATATGCGCAGCTCCGCTAATTTTAGCCAATAATGATTTACTGCCGGCAAATGCGAAAATCACTTCTCATCCTTCTGTTAAAGATAAGTTATTCAAATTTCAACATATTGAAGATAAAGTTGTTTTTTATAAAAATATAATCACAAGTCCCGGCGCGGGAACTTCTTTCGATTTTGCTTTAGCAATTATCGAGCAGTTGCGCGGGAAGCAATTTGCACAAAAGGTTGCTAAATCAATTCTTTACAGTTAGGGTATTTAGGATGCCAATGACATCTTTGTCCCCCGCTGGCGGGGGCAGGGGGTGGATCTTGTTTCAGATGTGCCACAGCTTCAAGGTGTAGCACATCTGAAAAATCAAGAAATCCTTGAATCAAGAAAATCAAGATTCAGATAATATAGACTATCCCCCGCTGGCGGGGGTAGGGGATGGATCTTTATATATTGTAATTACTTAGTGCTTTTTAACTGTGCCTAACGTGCATAATATCGCCATCTTTCAGCAAATACTCTTTTCCTTCCAAACGGAAAAGCCCTTTTTCTTTGCATTTTGCAAAAGAGCCGCACTCCTTAAAATCACTAAACTCAACGACTTCCGCGCGAATGAACTTATTATAAAAATCGGTATGAATTGCACCAGCAGCTTCCTGAGCGTTCATTCCTTTTTTTATTGTCCAAGCCCGGCACTCGTCTTCGCCAACCGTAAAGAAAGATTGGACGCCCAAAACTTCGTAAGCACTTTTAATCAATCTATTTAACGCCGATTCTTTTAATCCGAATTCAGTCATTAACTCGTTTTTTTCTTCAGGCTCAAGCTGCATCAGTTCCATTTCAATTTTCGCAAAAAATGGCTCTATTCTAATGTTCTGCCTTGAAATTTTTTTCCGAAGCTCGCTTACAATATTTTCGCTTTGCGGGATATCGCTCTCATCTAAATTAACAGCAACAAGCAAGGGTTTTGCGCTCAGCATTTGGTAATTCTTAATTAGTTTAATTTCTTCAGCTGAATGCTCGAAATCCGAAAGTGCTTTGTTTTCTTGAAGATAGCCCTGCCATTTTAGCATTATTTCCTTTTCTTTTAGCAGCTGGTCTTTCACTTTTTGACGCATAATCTCTTTTTCAAGTTTTTCCAAGCGATTTTCTACAAAAAAAGTGTCTGCAAAAAGAAGCTCATCTTCCAAAATCTGTATATCTCTATATATATCAATGCTATCATGGGCATTGGGAACGCTTTCATCTTGAAAGCCGCGAACAACAAGAATCAAAGCGTCATTCAAACGAATTTTACTGATTAAAGCTGTTGGGAAAAAAGAATTTGTTTGCTCGCTTTTTTGCACTATCGAGTAGTCCAAAACAGAAAGAGTAGCATTTACTTTTTTCTTTGGGTTAAAAATTTGGGTTAAATAATCCAATCTTTCGTCTGGCACTTTTATCACTGCCTCGAAAGTATCTTTCTTTTGCAATTGCAGTGGGTCGATTTCCTGCTCGCTTAAAGTCTGAAAAAAAGTAGTTTTTCCCGAGTAGGGCAGACCTACAATTCCTATTTGCATTTATTTTCTTTAAAATGTAAAACAGTCGTATTCAAAAATAAGGATTTTCTTTGAAAATTTGGGAGTAAAAAATGTAATTTTCTTGGAAATGTATTGTTACAGGAATGTTTTATAGCAATTAATCTGACTTGTGCTTTTGTGTATTAATTTGACTGCGCGGATTAATCTGCTCAACGCAGTTCCGACTAAGCCTTTGCTTTTACTCCAGCTTTTCTTATATTTGCATTTTTAAAAAGGCAAGTTAATGCAAATATATAAATTCAAGCTGCTATACATCTTAACTTCATTATATCTTTTAATATTTCTGGTCTCCTGCGTCCAAACGCCAAGCCCTTCCGAGAATGAAGGCATAAGCAGTTCAAATGAAGCTGCTTACATTCTTTGCGAAGGATTGTGGTATATGGACAATTCTTCTTTATCTAAATATGACTTTGAAAGCTCGACAGTAATAAATAACTATTTTTCAAAAGTCAACCCGAATTTGAGAATAGGCGACTTAGCTAACGACCTTGTAATTAAAGGTGATAGCGGATTTATAGCTGTAACAACTGCAAAAACTATTGAGGCGATAAATTTAAAAACGGGCAAATCTGTTGGTAGAATAATAATAGAAGGGAATAGCGCCCCGCGAAAAATATGTATTATCAACGATACTCTTGCCGCATTCACCGAGCTTTATGAACATAAAATAAAATTTTTCAACCCGCGAACAATTGAGCTTTTAGATTTAGAAATCGAGCTGGGTCCTGCTCCGGAGGGGATTGCAAGCGATGGGAAACATTTGTTTGTTGCAAATTCTGGCTATGGCGATTACCTTGCCCATCTTCCAAAAGCTGGAACAGTTTCCGTAGTCGATATAAATTCGATGAAAGAAGTTTGCCTTATTGAAAGCGGGAAAAATACGGTTGCCGTTTATTTTAACAAAGAGCTGAATAAAATATTTGCAATCTACAACAGTTTGCCTTCACTTGCCGATTCCATTGGGGGCATAGTTATGATAAGCCCTCAAACTTTTCTGATTGAGAAGGAATGGAAAAGCGCGGCACGCTCGCTTTGCTTTTCCGCTGATGGAAAGATTGGATATTTTATTGGTAATAATGGAGTTTCGAAAATTTACTGTGATGGTTCAAGCAATGAAATTGAAACTGTGATAAGCAATGAAAATTCAAAAGATATTTGGTATTCACTTGCTTACCATTCAAAGGGAAATTCGCTTTGGCTGGGAAATGCCCGCAATTATCAAATCAATGGCGAGATAATCATTTACGATTTAAAAAACATTAGCAAAGCAAAAGAAAGATTTGATGTGGGGATAAACCCAAACACTATTGTTTTTTATTAGAAAATTGCTCTAACTCCCATAAAAAAGAATACTTTAGAAAAGTGCCGAGCATACTGCTAAAAGCTGCAAGCAACCCGCGAAAGCCATCGAGGATGCCAAGTTGAATAAAATATATTTTAAAAAATGCAAAAAGCGGGTTCAAGGTCAATCTCATTAAACTTGCTTTTTTATTGTTTTCAAAATATACTCTTGCAGAGATTTTTGCATAATCAATAGTTTTTTGCAGGTGATGTCTCAAGTCCTTATAAGAATAGTGAGTTAAATCTCCTTTTAAGGAAGCGGTTTTGCCTTGAATCGTTAAGTAATCGTGAGGATTTAAGCCTTGCCAATTTGGATTGCAGCTTCTTTTAACAAGTCGAAGTTTTTTATCTGGCTGCCAGGCAAAGTTCATTAATTTTCCAAGGTAATGCGTTTTTCTATTGAGGAAAAAGCCATCGCTGTTTTCATCTTTTATAGCTTCTAAAATATTTTTCTTTAATTCATCGCTTAGAACCTCATCTGCGTCAAGGGAAAGAATCCATTTAGCATTGCATTTTTCAAGAGCAGAATTTTTTTGCTCTATATGTCCTTTCCATTGCTCCAAAAATACTGTTGCGTTGTAAGTTCTTGCAATCTTAACAGTTTTGTCGCTTGAAAAAGAATCAACAATAATAATTTCCTTTGCAATTTGGCAAATGCTTTCTAAGGTGCGTCCAATGTTTTCTTCTTCGTTAAAAGTGATGATAGCAAGGGATAAATCGGCTTTCTCCATTTTTTTCTCATATTTTATGGAATTATCTTACAAAATTAATTAATTATCTGCTTTTATGCCCAATAGAATTGAAATTCTTTCAATTTGTTTTGTGAAATTTAAATAATATTCTTTATTTTGCAATATTTTAAATATAATATTTAAATTTTGAATATATGAAAAACTTTTTACTTTTTAAACTAATTGTTTTATCGCTATTGCTTTTCAATACCAATTTGAAATCGGCTGATGCGAGCAAAGATCCTTTATTTCATTTGGGAATATATGGAGCTTATAATTATAATTTTCATTCTGCCACTTTCGACAATTTGCCCGGAATTCCCTGTTGCGCTCCGACTTTTAATGACGGCAAGGGGAACGGTTATTCTTTTGGGGGCTTGTTTGACTATGAGCTTATACCGAGTATTAATTTAGAAATTAGATTGGGCTATTCTGCAATAGGAGCGGATTTAAAAAGAAGCGAGATAATAGGAAACGCCATTGCAAGAGACCCAAATACAAATCAAGCTGTGAGCAATGTTGAGGTAGAGCATTTTCTATCTTCAAATCTAAATCTTATCTCGCTTGAGCCGACTGTCCATTTCAAATTCTTTTCGCAATTTGTTAGTTTACTTGGAGTTAAAGCCGGGTACCTTATTGGTTCAAAATTTGAGCAATATGAAAAAATCATATCTCCAAATGATATTGTTTTCATAGATTCAGACAGCAGAACGAGGAATGTATATTCAGACGTGGATATTCCAGACGCGAAAAAGTTTCAAATATTTGGAACTATTGGGCTTGGCTATGAGCTTAATTTAAGTAAGAATACGCTATTAGTCCCGCAAATTCGCTATCAGCTTCCCTTTCTTGATATATCTTCCGTCACTTGGAAAGCAGCGTCATTTGAGTTCGGAGCATCGCTTAAATTCCCAATTTATGAGCCAACACATATAAAAACTGAATATGAGAAAATTTATATTCGGGACACAACAGAGGTGCCTGCTATAGATTTGGAAAATGACCGTGTAGTTCTCGTTGATTCAAAAGAAACTAAGGAGCTAATATCTTTCGAAACCCATCTTTTAGAGCGAGTAACAGTAAAAGAAACATACAGAAAGGAAATTGCAAAGCCAAGCACTTTTGAATCTTCAATAGATGTGTTTGGAATTGCAAAAGATGGAAGTAGAGAGAGAAACCCGAAAATGATAATAGAAGAATTTGAGGCTGAAGAATCTTTCCCGCTTTTACCCTATATTTTCTTTAAAACGAATAGCCCCGATTTAAATGTAACTGGACTAAATCTTTTAGATAAACATAGTATTGCCAATTTTAACGAGCAGGAAGTAAAGTGGAATGCTTTAGAAATCTATAAAGATCTTTTGAATATAGTCGCAAAACGGCTCAATGAGAATCCTTACGCAAATATTACCTTAACTGGCTGCAATAGCAATACCGGGGCTGAAGAAAATAATTTAGAATTATCAAGAAGAAGAGCCGAGCAGGTGAAAGACTATTTGGTTGATGTTTGGGGTATAGACTCGAAGAGAATAAAAGTAAATGCACAAAACTTACCTGCAAATCCATCAAAGGGAACTGTTTTTGATGGGCAGATAGAGAATCAGCGGGTAGAAATTTCTTCAAATGCCTTTAATATTGTTAGACCAGTAAGGTTGAAAAGCATTAGCTCGCAAGCAAATCCCCCGCATATAGAAATTTTAGCTCAAATTGATAAACCAAGTGATTTAAAAGCCTGGGAACTTATAGTAAAACAAGGCGATAAAGAATTAAGAAAATACAGCGGGGTAGACGTCCCGGAAAGTATTAAATGGGAAGTAGAAAAAGAGCCTGTGCCAAAGTTCGAAGAGCCTATTAACTTTGTTTTAACTGGAAAAGATGCCTTTGGTGCAAAAACCTTTTCTGAAAAATCAGTAAATATTGAGCAAATTACTGTAAAAAATAAGCGTGAGAATTTATTAGATGATAAAATTATTGAAAAATATTCGCTCATAATTTTCGATTTCGATAAATCACAAATTACTGATCAGCATAAGATATTGCTAAAATCAATAAAAGAAAATATAAAGCCGAACTCGAAAGTTACTATTATTGGCTATACCGATAGAATTGGAGACGCTCAATATAACCGCGAGCTTTCATTAAGACGTGCTTATGAAGTGCAGAATTATCTAAACATTCCGCAGCAGAATTTAACTATAAAAGGGCTTGGAAATGACAATCAGATCTATGAAAACGATAGCCCGCAAGGCAGAAATTATTCAAGGACTGTGCAGATTATTATAGAAACCCCGGTGAAATAAAGATATTTTTGGCTTTTCTATTTATCCGATAGATTTTAATTTGTCGGATAAATAGTGTAAAGCAATGTTCTTTAAAAATAATTCCTAAAATATGAAAAAATTAGAAATACAGAGCTGGGGATTGATAGATTATGAAGAAGCTTGGGATAGGCAGCGTCAGATAGTTCAAAGCGTTAAAAATGAAAGAGGCAAATCAGTTTTAGTATTTTGCCAGCACCCAACGGTGATTACAATAGGAAGAAGTGGAGACGAAAGCAGTTTGCTTTTTTCTAAAGATTTTTTGACGAGCAAGGGGGTAAAAGTAGTTTTAAGCGATAGGGGAGGAGATGCAACCTTGCATAATCCATTGCAATTAGTAGGATATCCGATTTTCGATTTAAGCAGTTTGAAAGAAGATCTGCATTGGTTTTTAAGAAGTATTGAAAATTGCATAATCTTAGCGCTAAAAAAATACAACATTGAAGCAAGCACGGTTGAAGGCTTAACTGGTGTTTGGATAGAGACTCAAAGGAAAATTTGCGCTATCGGGCTTCATTGCTCAAATTGGGTTAGCTCTCACGGCTTTGCGCTCAATGTGTCAAATAACTTAAATGAGTTTAATTATATTGTTCCTTGCGGAATAAAAAATAAAGCTGTAACTTCGATAAGCCAAGAAATTGGCACGGAAGTTGATATTAATGCAGTAGAGAGAGTGTGTGAAAATATTTTTTTGAACTGGTTTGAAACAATTTAAAAAAATATTTGCATAGTTCAAAAAAAGTATGTATTTTTGAATGAATGAAAAAGCGGGAATAGCTCAGTTGGTAGAGCACAACCNNCGAGTTCGAGTCTCGTTTCCCGCTCGACGAAGCAATTCGTCACTTCCTCTTTATGCTGCATGCCTTGCCGTCAGTCCCCCCGTCGGTAAGGCATTTTTTATTATGCAAAACACGAAGCGATAGCAAGTTTGTTTATAAGCGTTAATATAAGAAAATCAAAATCTTATGCGTTTATTAATTCGTATTTGCTCGCTTGCTTCGGCGTTTATAGTTTTTTAAAGTTAATATTTTAACAATATGAAAAATTGTGTTTTTTCATTTATTATTATTAAATTTACATTAGTTTAGTAAAAAGATTTAAAAAATACAAATAAATAGATATGAAATTATATGCAGATTTGCATATACACACTGTTCATTCAGATGGAGAGATGTCGCCAGCCAAAATATTTGAAATGGCAAATAAGATTGGTTTGCGTGCAATAAGTATAACCGATCACGACACAATAGACGGCTGCCGCGAAGCGCAATCACTGAAAGAGCAATATGACATTCAATTTATTGATGGGGTTGAACTTAGCTGCCATCAATATGGAAAAGAATATCATTTATTGGGGTATTTTATTGATATAAAAAACAATTCTTTGCTACAGCATTTAGATGATTTTCGGACTGTAAGGTATAAAAGAGCATTAAAAATGATAGAAAAAATACAGAGGCTTGGCTTAGATCTCAGTTTCGAAGAAGTGCTTGAAAAAGCTGGAGATGCGCCCCTTACCCGTCCTCATTTTGCAAAAGCTATGGAAGAAAAAGGAATTGTTAGCAGTTATCGCGAGGCTTTTTCTTTATATTTGGCAGAAGGCAAGCCCTGCTACGAGCCAAAACAGCAGTTTTCAATTACAAATGCAATAAAACTAATTAATGACGCTGAAGGCGTTTCTGTGCTTGCTCACCCCGGAAAAACACTTTCACAGCAAACCCTTTACGATATAATAGAGCTTGGCATTGATGGAATTGAGGTAATACACCCTTCACACGATTTAGAGTTGCAAAAGTTTTACCATAACGTTTGTTCTCAATTTTGGCTTTTGGAAACGGGAGGTTCAGATTTTCACGGCTCTCGCGATTATGATTATGATAATTTTGGGAAATACATTATTCCACTTTCTGCTGTCGATTCCATTAGAAACCACGCATTAAACCGCCTCTTTTAAGGAGGGTGAAAAGATCTGCCACAGCTCGAAGTTGGCGTCCATCTACCTGTTTCAAGCTACTTCCCATTTAAACTTAGAAAGGAGGAGGAATGAGATCTTTGTCCCCCGCTGACGAGAGATAGTGTAGCGCTGTCATTCTGAACCTAGTGAAGAATCCAGAAAAGAAAATCCCCCCGACCCCCTTTTTCAAAGGGGGAGATTCTTTTTAGGTGGGAAACACAGAACAGTCCTGTATCCCCCGCTGGCGGGGGTAGGGGGTGGATCTTTATATATTGCAACTACTTAGTGCTTTTTCTCTACTTCCCAAATCCAATTTTGAAAGGAGGGAACTCCCTGAAAATATTTTATTTTTTTATTGCATATATTTATTTTTATTGTTAAATTAGTAACAGACTTTTACAAAATAGGAATATTTCATCAGCCGATAGTGTCGTATTACTGTTTCGTTATCGGCAAAAGTTCTTAAAATTCATAACAGTTCTTTTTAATAACAATTTTGGAGACTTATATGAAAAAAGTAATTTTTGCTGCATTATCTGTTGCGATAATGCTTGTTTTCGATGCTTTCTCAGCTACTACATTTGTAAGCCCCGGTGGTGGTTGGAGAATGAGTAACGGTTGCAATTCTCTGCCTGGATATGCAAGTGATCTTCATACTAGAGGTACTACTGTTATATTTAAATGTACCGGAAGAACTGGAACTTGCTATATAGTTAATGGTGCTTATCTAACTGTTAATACAAACATGAATTTACAATTAGAAGAAGATGAAATTACAGTCGACATGATTGCTGAACCAGTAGTTATTGAATAATATTTTATTGAACATGTTCATTGATCTTTGGCATAATATCAATGGACATGTACTTTTATTAATAATTAAAAATATGAAAACAACTATATGTGTTTATTTCGTTTTAATTTTATTTGCAGCATTAAGTTGCAGTAGCAAGGACAACAATATTGTATTTCCTCCGCAAGAGTTAACCTTAGTTGATTCAATTGTTTTAGAAGAAAATGAAGCTCTTATTCTTTTAAGTATTGAAGATTGCGATATTAACAAAAATTCAGAAAAGATAGTTATAACCTCTTCACTAAATCAAATTATTGCTATTTATAATTATAAAAATGGAAAAATAATTAAATTTTGTAAAGCAGGTCCATATCTATCAGATTCTATTAAAAATAGCAACAGAAAACCACCACCAAATCCATTTAACCCAATAATTGCTAATCCTATTAAATACCTTTCTTTAAAAGAATGTCAAGATATGGGGTGGACTGATTTTAATGAGTTTAGAAACGATTTTCAAAAAGTAATAATTAATAATGATAATAGTATTAGTTCTTTGGCGTATCTTATGCTGCCAGTATTATTAGAAGATAATAAAACATCAGTATTTAATACTGCTGCAGTTGTAGAATTTGATTCAAATCTTATAATAAAAAAAGTAATATATCCAAATCATGATTATATTAATTACACTACAACTGATGCTTTTGTCAATGATAAAAAAAATAGTCAATATTATATTCAAATATTTACCCCTCAAGCTTACACATATTTACCTGTAAAAGATTCAATACCTGTATTAGCTATTTATGATAAAGAAGGTGATTTTATAAAAATAGGTTTATTTTTAGACAAGAAATTTTCAAATTTACACAGGAAATTTTCTAATGAAGAGATATTTGAATCATATTTTTTATACCAGCCAACTACTACGACTATTGGTGATAAAATATTTGCGATGCTTTATTATGATCCAAATACTATATATGAATTAAAATCAGACAAAGTAATAAATTTAACCCCACCGATTATTGATTATTCTACTAAATATGATGAATATCTTAATCTTATAAGAAAACCTAATAACAAGCAAAACAAATTTGCAACAGCCGACAAGTGTATGCCTTTATCTGCTTGCAATATAATGAATAATGGAAAGAATTTAATTGTATGTTATAAAGTTGCATTAAATGATGAGCTTTCTTATATTTTTAAAGAATACGATTTAGCTGGAAAATTGATTTCAGAACGTAGTTTTTTAAATAGGGAAATTCAAAATATGATATATGACAAAGAAAACAATTTACTTGTCTTATTTATCAAAGGTGAAGAAAATTGGACGATGGAAAAATACAGGTGGTAATAT
>LSQX01312366.1_pt1 | contig 19131 bp, 18 predicted proteins | sample 654561 | NCBI WGS metagenome assembly LSQX01 (sample SAMN04489861, study PRJNA283612) | anaerobic digester metagenome | isolation source: 4 biogas reactors fed with cattle manure at either 37C or 55C with and... | place: Denmark: Kongens Lyngby | collected 2014
CTTCTTGGCGTTGGCGGCGTCGTCAGCCTGACGAAAACCGCTGCAAACAACGCGAAGATCTATGAGAATTCAGCGGTTCCCATCGAATATCTATCGGGAATTCAAAACGCGTATCAGCAGTCCCGCGTGTCCGTGCGCGATATGATCCGTGCCAACAGCAAAGATGAGATGCAGCCTTCTGTGGATATCATCACCCAGCAACGCGAAGACGCCGGGGAGATGACAGAGAAGGTGCGGGACTTCGTCGAAAACGACGAGGATCTACAGGCTGCATTCGATCAATTCATTGAAGCCCGGACTCTATATGGTGAGCAGCTTGACGAAATCATTGAATTGGGACTTGCCAACTCGGATTTCGTCTCGTTGTCGATGCTCGCGGAAGAGAAGTTGAGCGGCACCGGCAAGGTGGTGCCGGCCGGATCGTTTACTCAGGCTTCAACCAAGTATCGGGAGTCATTCGATCAACTGCAGAATGCGTTTTTGGCCAGTGGGAAAAACGTGGTGGATCAAAGCGCTGCGAGTGCTACCACCTCCATCATCTTCATGAGTGCGCTGGTCGTTATGGTTGGTGTCGCGGGCGTGACGATCGGACTCCTGGTGTCGGCCAGCATTAGCAATCCAGTCAAAAAAAGTCTTAACATGATCCGTGAAATGAGCAAAGGGCACCTTAGCATGCGCATGCATATCGATTCGCAAGATGAGGTTGGTCAGATGGCGAAAGCCATGGATTCGTTCGCCGACGATCTGCAAACCAAAGTCATTGGCACCATGCAAAAAATCGCCGCCGGAGATATGACAGCGGTACTCGAGCAGTATGACAACGAAGATGAGGTCACGCCGGCGCTAAAAACCACAATCAGTACAGTCCGCAGTTTGGTTGCCGAGACAAATGGATTGATCGGTGCCGCAGTCGAGGGTCACCTGGATTCCCGGGCGAATGTCGATGCATTCGACGGCAGCTGGAAAGAGCTGCTGAGTGGGTTCAATGAAGTGCTGGAGACCGTCGTCAAACCGATCCGAGAGGCCTCTTCCGTACTGGAAGGTATGGCCAAAGGTGATTTGTCAGTCCGGATGATCGGTGAGTATAAGGGCGACTACGCAGTCATCAAGCAATCGATGAATGCCACGTTAACGGCGCTTTCCGGTTATGTCAGCGAGATATCAAATGTCCTGACCGATATGGCTCATTCCAACATCGATGTATCGATCAAGGGGGAGTATCTGGGAGATTTCACTGAAATCAAGAATGCACTGAACCTGATCGCCGATAATTTCAACCAGATCCTGCGAGACATGAATACGGCTTCCGATCAGGTAACGGCAGGATCGCATCAGGTGGCTGACGGCAGCCAGGCCCTGTCCCAGGGGGCAACGGAGCAAGCCAGCTCGGTAGAAGAATTGACCACATCCATCAACGAGATCGCCGACCAGACCCGCCAGAACGCCATGAGCGCAAATGAGGCAAACGAACTCGCCTCTACCGCGCTGTTGGCCGCCGAGCAAGGCAACTCACGCATGAAAGATATGCAAAAAGCCATGGAAGAGATCAATGACTCATCGACCAGCATTGCCAAAATTATCAAAGTGATCGATGAAATTGCTTTTCAAACCAACATTCTCGCGCTTAACGCCGCGGTCGAAGCGGCACATGCCGGACAGCACGGAAAAGGATTTGCGGTGGTCGCAGAGGAAGTGCGCAATCTAGCTGCGCGTTCTGCCGCTGCTGCCAAAGAAACCTCCGGCATGATCGAAGGCTCGATTCGCAAGGTCGAGGTTGGCACAAAGATTGCAGACGATACCGCCAAGGCACTGGAATTGATAGTCAAAGATGTGGAACGGGCGACGGAGCTGGTTGGTTCCATTGCGATTGCTTCCAATGAGCAAGCGACCGGCATCGCCCAAATCAACCAGGGAGTCGAGCAGGTGTCCAAGGTTGTGCAAGCCAACTCCGCAACCGCAGAACAAGGAGCACAGGCCAGCGAGGAATTGTCTGGACAGGCAGAGCTTCTGAAGAAAATGATTGACCAGTTTACCTTGCGTGCCGACCCAGACACTAAAAGGCGCGATATGCTTCCCCACGTCGAACCCGAAGTGGAGATGACATCCAGCCCGGCATCTGATGCCGACGAGGCGATGCCACAAGCAGAAACAGGGAGCAAGAAGGGCGGCAAAAGCGTATCGTCAGCCAAGTCTGCAACCAAGGAATCAGCAGGCAAACCCAAAATTCTGCTGAGTGACCACGAGTTCGGGAAATATTGAGTCACTCTTCCCCGGAAACGAAGCGATTGCATGTACGGACACCCGGATGGATGTCCGTACATGCTATCCATTACCCCCGATTCGACGGTCGACAAAGGAGAATGAAGTGCTGGTCTTGCAGGAACATGAATTCGAGACATTGGTGCATTTTGTTCGGGAAAACTTCGGCATCAACCTCGACCAGAAAAGAATACTGGTGGAAGGACGGCTTGGTTTGCATTTGACCGAAGCCGGTTATTCCAGCTATCAGGAGTATCTCAATCGGGTCTTCGCCGATCCGACAGGCGCGGAGGTATCCAACCTGGTGACACGTCTGACGACCAATCATACGTTTTTTATGAGAGAGGAAAACCATTTTCGCTTTTTGCGGCAGGTGGTCTTGCCCGCACTTGCCGCCTCCCCGCGCGACAAGGACATACGTATCTGGAGCGCCGGGTGCTCGTCGGGCGAAGAACCATTCACAATCGCTATGACTTTGCATGACCATTTTGGTTTCGCGAAAGAGCAATGGGATACCCGGATCCTGGCAACCGACATCTCCTCGCGAGCCTTGGATATGGCACGAAAAGCACGATATCCTGCCACAGCGATGGATCAAGTACCGCCGTCCTGGTTGATTCGCTACTTTCGAAGAACTTCGGAGACAGAGTATGAAGTGATCGAAGGTCTGAGGGAAGAAGTCATTTTTCGTTCGCTCAATCTGGTACAGGGAGTTTTCCCGTTCCGGAAAAGATTCCACGTCATCTTTTGTCGGAATGTCATGATTTATTTCGACCGCAAAACCCGCAATGAATTGATCCGGAAGCTCTACCAGGTTACCGAGCCAGGGGGCTACTTGTTCATCGGACATGCCGAGACCCTCGATCGGGACGAGTGTGGATACAAGTATGTCCAGCCCGCAATATATAGAAGACCAAGTTGAGGTGTAATCCATGCCGCTGAAAAAGAAGATAAAGGTGCTGGTTGTCGACGACTCAATGCTGTTCCGGGAAGCGATCGCCCGAGGGATCTCTCAGGACAACGGTATTGAGGTGGTTGGATCCGCAGCCGACGCCTTTCAGGCCAGAGACATGATCCAGCAGTATGAGCCGGATGTGTTGTCACTGGATGTGGAAATGCCGCGTATGAGTGGTATTGAATTTCTAAGAAAACTGATGCCTCAGTATCCGATGCCTGTCGTCGTTGTCAGTGCCGTCAGTGACAACGTGTTCGACGCTCTCAAAGCGGGCGCTGTCGATTTCGTGACCAAGCCGGAGGCGGGAAAGCCCGGCGGGCTTGAGCGACTGGTTCGAGAATTGATTGTGAAGATCAAGATCGCCTCGATGGCCCGGATCGGGAAAAATGCACTGCCTGTCACAGCCTCCCGCAACGACCGTGCATTGCCTGTCGGAGGGAAAACATGTGACTTGATTGCGATCGGTGCTTCCACTGGTGGAACCGAAGCGATTCTTGAGATCATTCGTGCTTTCCCGGCCGATATGCCACCTGTGGTAATCGTGCAGCATATGCCACCTGTCTTTACCCGGATGTACGCCGAACGGCTAGACCGCATCTGCTCGATGGAGGTCCGAGAGGCCTCAGCTGATGGCGACCGGCTGGTTCCAGGCCGGATCATTCTGGCGGCTGGCGACCGGCATCTGACGGTACGACGCAGCAGTTCCGGACTCATAACGGAAAGCAAACCGGGGGAACGGGTCAATGGGCACTGCCCATCCGTGGATGTCCTGTTTCATTCGGTCAGTCGCATCAAAGGGATCCAGTCGATCGGCATCATTCTCACTGGAATGGGATACGATGGCGCCAAAGGATTGGAAGCGATGTTGCGCGGGGGGGCGTTCACGATTGGCCAGGACGAATCGTCTTCGGTCGTATATGGGATGCCCAAAGTTGCCTACGACATTGGTGCGGTCAGCCGGCAGGTTCCGCTCAACCAGATCGCAGATCTGGTATTTGCGACCAACTTGGCTAAGTAGTACGTCAAATGCGTGACAAGGACGTCAGCTGCCTGTTGTGAAACAGGTCGGAGGGAACGGAGGGATCCAATGAATGACCACTCATTTCTGAGGATCAACTCGGAGCAACTGCTATTTGTGCTTGAAGATTTGATGAGCACTTCTCGTGATGTAGCTTGGTTCTGGTCTCCGGAAGAACGAAAGATTCGATATGACAGCAGCCTGACTGAGAAATTCGGATACGACCCTGTCGAAATGGGAGATATAGATGCGTTTCTCTCAAAGGTTTACTTTGCAGATCGTGTCAAGGTCCGCCAGATCGGCAGCCATGTTCTGATTCCCGGCAACCACCCGGCAGCGGTCGAACATCGGATTTTGTGTGCCAACGGGGATGTACGATGGGTCCGGACCTCTTTTCGTCGGATCCATCCAAAGTGGTGTTCCAGCCAACTGGTGGTCGGGACCATCACTGACATTGATGCCGAGGTGCGCGGGCGCGCTCTGCTGCGTGAACAAAACTACCGTGACCCGCTGACCGGGCTGCAAACCCGGGTCATGCTCGATTACAAACTCCAGGCGTATATGGAATCGGTTCGTCGTAACGGACGGTTACTGGCTTTGATTGAGCTTGATTTGGAGGGGTTCAAGGAGGTCAATGAATCGTTCGGACATATGGTGGGAGACGCTGTACTCAGGATGATCGGTGATGTGCTGATGGTGGAGCTGCCTTTGGATGCAACGGTGTTCCGGGTCGGTGGAGACGAATTCGCGATTCTGGTCAAAAATCTGGAGAACCAAGCCGACATCGAACAAATCATGCAAAATGTCATGAAAGCTTTATCCAGATCGATCGTTCTTGACAATAGACACGTGATGATCCGCGCCACAGCCGGTATTACACTGTTCCCAGGGTTTGGAACCACATCGGACGAGATTCAGGTCGAAGCCGGTATCGCGTTGCGCGAAGCGAAAGAAACCAATCCCGGAGGATGGGGGTACTTTACCCCTGATTTACAAGCCGATCAGGTGCGGCGGGCTCAGATGGAAAAGAAGCTTCGGCGTGCGATCCGCGATCGGGAGTTCAGGCTTGTCTTTCAGCCACAGGTCGATACGGAAACGAAAAGGATCAACGGATTGGAAGCGCTTATCCGGTGGGATGATCCAGAGTGCGGACCGATATCTCCTGCCACCTTCATACCGATCGCGGAGACATGCGGATTGATGCCGGTGATCGGCAGCTGGGTCGTGGAGACCGCCTGCGCCCATGTGGTGGAATGGATGAGCCTGGGGGCTCCGCCCGTTCGCGTGTCGGTCAATATCTCGCCGCAGCAGTTCAAGGAAACGGATTTTCTGCCATCATTACGTCGCACACTTTCCATCACCGGGCTGGATCCGAAGATGCTGGAACTGGAGATCACGGAGAGTATGTTTCTGGAAGATCCCGACAGACTGCGGGACATGTTTGAGAAGATCCGGAGCCTGGGTGTCCAGATCGCACTGGATGATTTCGGGACCGGGTATTCTTCATTGAACTACATTAAGAACTATAAACTGGACCGACTGAAAATTGATCGATCGTTTATTCATGACATGAAAGCCCCATCGGTGGAAACGGCCATCACTGGCACAATTGTGGTACTGGCGCACATTCTAGGGCTCGAGGTTGTAGCGGAAGGAGTAGAGACCCCTGAACAGTATCTGTATTTGCGAGAAGTCGGTTGCAACACCATCCAGGGCTTTTACTTTAGCCGTCCAGTCGAATCTGTGGGCATACCGGCGTTGTTGATTGAAGGCAACATGATGATGAAAGGAGCGAAATCCAATGCCTGACACCTCATTGAAGACACACGGCGAACTGGAAATCGGTACCCGACTGGAAATTCGAAAAGCGGGTGAAGGTCGCGGTGCCGCCTTGGTCAGCCAGATTCTTGCACCGCCGGCGGGCAATCTCATGTTGATTGCGGTTCCCACAGCGCATTGCGAGTGGGTCGAATGGGGTGCAGGCACCCCGATCAGGGCATCTTTCACGAAAAAGGATCAGGGAGTATGGCTCTTCGATGCTACTATTCTCTCCCGGTCAGTAAGCGGAACTGTCCAGGCCTACCTGATCCAGCTGGAGGCCCCTCCCCATCGCCGCCAGCGCAGAGAGCATTTCCGATTGGAATGCACATTAGATGTGGTTTTCCGGTATCTGACCGCGCTCCCTCCGCCCGCCACTGCGGGAGATAGTCCGCTCGTGCCCGGTGTGACGCTCAACGTCAGCGAAGGAGGGACCAGTTTCCTGGCTGTACCGGCGGGAGAACAAGCCGGTGAAATCGAGATCACCCTCGAACTGGAAGGACACGGTTCCGTAGTTGCCAGGGGGCAGGTCCTGCGCCGTGAGAGAATCGATCATGGCTCAACTGCGCGGGAGCGCTACGCAGTTCGATTTACGGGCATCGCTGCCAGAGACCGGGATGCACTGGTCAGATATGTCTTCAAACGTCAACGCAAGCAATTGCGCCGGATTTGATGCTGCGCTCGGCGGACGAGTCATCTGCGGACTTGATCCGGCAATCGCAACGTTTATTTTTGGTTGACGGAAAACATCCGATTGTCAGGGATAAGGAGAGAATAGAAATGTATGAACTCAGAAATTACGCGGAAGTGATAGTTGCGCAGCTTGCAGACCGCCTGATCCCCGAATCCGGTATCTGCAAATGCGAAAAATGCCGTCTGGACGTGATCGCACTAGCGCTCAACCGCCTGCCGGCGAGATATGTCGTATCGATAAAAGGTGCACTGCTGGCCGAGTCGGAATTGCTTGCGATGCAAAAATCCACCGACTATTTGTCCGCGGTATTGACAGCGATTCGCCAAGTGGAGTCAATGCCTCGGCACACGACTTAGACAAACTAAAAGATATTCCCCACCCACTGACGCCCTGTCGAGCATAGTGCGTCTTATTGCGCATCCCTGGAAAATCCTATAGTATAAGCGCGAATCCGCGATTTCCGGGTGCCGAAACTGCGACTGTTTCGAAACCGACAAAGGATTGAAACACCATTGTGAAAACCATAAGATAGGATAGATAGGGGACATGTCTGTAGACAGCCATGCAAGAGCTTCGGGCTCGGGAGGATATTTCGATGGAAGAAATCAAGAAATGCATTGTCAAAGCAGCCGGTTTTCTGGATCGGACCGCCGGAGTGCTGGACACCAACGGCATTGTGATCGCCTCGACCGATCCCCGGTTGGACGGTGAGGAGGACTCCTCGGTTCGCGCCATCCTCCTGTCCGACGACCCGGTATCCATCACTTCGGACCGCACATACATGAAAATTACGGTCGGAGACAAGGTGTCATTCATCTGCTTTATTGAAGGGACCGACACCGTGTCCCGCAACTACCTGGAATTGCTGGGTAACTGGATCTCCGCAGCTCTCCAGGAGCGAAATGCGGACGCGGAGCGCGACGCTTTTCTCAAAAACGTATTGCTGGAAAACGAGCTGCCGGGCGATATCCCGCTGAAAGCTCGTGAATTTAAGATTCCCTATGCCTCCGCTCGGATCGCGTTCATCGTCAAAGTGGACGCCGACGACGGAATTGACTGCATGGAAATCCTGCACAATCTCTTTCCGGACCGCAAGGCGGATCATCTTCTGGCCATCGACGAAGAGACAATTGTTCTGCTCAAGGACTATACCCGGATCATGGGAACCAACATCGACGACATCGCGGTATTGATCCTCGACAACCTCAACGCGGAGTCCATGTCCAAAGTGTACATCGGCATCGGCATGCCTGCCGAGACCCTCAAGGACGCGGCAAAATCCTATCGGGAGGCCTCGTTGGCGCTGACGGTCGGGGAGATCTTCGAAAATGAAAAATACATCGTCCGCTACGACAAGCTCGGGTTGGGCCGTTTGATCTATCAGTTGCCCCCGACGTTGTGCCATATGTTCCTCGACGAAGTCTTCCCCAACGACGCCTACGACGCGTTGGACAGCGAGACCCTGTTGACGATCCAAAAATTCTTCGAAAACAATCTCAACGGAAGCGAGACGTCCCGCCAGCTGTTTGTGCACCGCAACACCCTGGTGTACAGGCTGGACAAAGTCCAGAAAATCACTGCGCTGGATCTGCGCAACTTTGACGACGCCGTCCTGTTCAAACTGGCGTCGATGGTCCGAAAATACCTTGAAAAGCAGGATCGCAACGCCTTCCGGCACGGCAACGGGAAGTGGTGGCGTAGCTGATTCCGGCCAGGGAGAGGAGCAATCGTATTGATCAAATTTCGCGACGTCAGCATGACATACCAGTCCAACGGGACCGAAGCGCTTCGCGACGTCAGTTTTCATATCGGCAGAGGTGAGTTCGTCTTCATCATCGGGGAAAGCGGATCCGGAAAGTCCACGATGATCAAACTGCTCACATGTGAAGAACGCCCGACAGCGGGCAAAGTCCTGATCAACGACAGGGATGTGTCCCGACTCCGGAGACGGCGGTTGCCGCATTTGCGCCGCCGGATCGGCATGGTGTTTCAGGACTTCCGGCTGATTGAAACCAAAACCGTCTACGAAAATGTCGCGTTTGCGATGGAGATCGTCGGAGAGTCCCGACGCTCGATCCGTCGCAACGTGCCGATCGTGCTGTCCGTCGTAGGACTTCGGGACAAGGCGCATGCGCGCCCTTCCGAACTGTCGGGCGGGGAACAGCAGCGTGTGGCCATCGCGCGGGCAATGATCAACAACCCGGTGCTCATCCTTGCGGATGAACCGACCGGGAACCTGGATCCCGCCAACAGCGAGTCCATCATGGCGCTGCTCAACGAGATCAACGCGGCTGGCACGACCGTTATCATCTGCACACACGACCGCACACTTGTCGACCGCATGGACAAGCGGGTCATCGAAATTCGGAACGGCGCGCTGGTCCGTGACGAACAACACGGCCAATATGCGGTGGCCGAGCTTGCCTATGCGACACATGACTGAAGGCGGGGGCACATGAGACTGATCACAATCGGGCATTCATTTAAAGAAGGCGTTTTGAATATCGCACGCCACCCGCTGGTCACGCTGGCTTCGGTTACGACGGTCGCCCTGATGCTGACCCTGATTGGCGCTTTTTCTGTTTTTTCGCAAAACGTCCGCACCATCGTGACACAGGCGGGACAGGAACCCCCGGTCACCATATGGGCGGACTACAATCTCGCACCGGAAGATGTCGAGCAGATCCGTCAACAGCTCGAATCCAGCCAGGTGGTCGAAGCCTGCACGGTGATCACCCCCGAACAGGCGTTTGAGGATTTCAAAGCTTCCATGGGAGACCAGTCATCCGCACTCAAGGGTATCGATGCGAGCATACTCTCCTACCAATTCAACATTCGCCTGAACGACCCGACGCAGTGGGAAGACTTTTCTTCCCAGGCGAGAGGGATCCCGGGGGTGCGGAAAGTGGAGATCAGCCAAGTGGTCATGGACTTCCTCGGTGATGCACGCGCCTGGGTCAATGTTGGTACTCTGGCAGCGTTTGTCGTCCTGTGCGCGATCTCGCTCTTTATCATCTCCAACATGGTCCGCATTTCCGTCTACGCGCGCGGGGAAGAGATCAGTATCATGAAATACGTCGGCGCGACCAATGCGTACATCCGTTTCCCCTATATTCTGGAAGGCGCCCTTGTCGGCCTGGCAGGTGCGCTGGTCGCGTGGGCGATCGTCTACGCCGGCTATGTGAAGATCTACGATCTCCTGATGGCAGGGACCGATCCGGACAGTTTTCTGGCCATGGTCCCGGTCTCCGGTATGGCACTTCGCATCCTGTGGATCGACATCGCCATCGGCGTTCTCGTAGGGGCCGTCGGAAGTGCGCTTTCGGTTCGCAGACACATCCGAGTCTAGTTTGGAGGGCAGACAGTCATGAGAAGAATGAAAACGCGATCCGGGTTTTTCAAACGGTATGTACTTCGTGGCGGTTCCCGCGTTGCTGGCCTTCCTGCTGTGTGCGGCGATGCTGCCGCCTCCGCCACCCGCTTATGCGGACTCGCAGGAGACCGCCGCAAAGATCCAGCAGGCGATGGAAGAGCAGGCGAAAGCCCAGGAGGCGATCGATGCGATCGCAGCCGAGGCCGCCCAACTGGCCGGAAACGTCAACACTTATACCGGTAACCTCGACTGGCTCAACTCAAAGAGCCGCGAGGAGCAGCAGCAGTATGAACAGCTGCTGGCCGAACAGCAGGCGGCGCTCCAGGAACTGGAGCAGGCCTATCAGGCCTATCTCGACTCCGAAGAAGAATTGGCTGAGCGGGAGATCCAGTACAGGGACCGGCTGCAGGCCATGTTTGAATTTCGTGAAAAATCCGTCCTCGAGGTATTTCTCGAATCCGACAATCTGCAGGGTTTCTTTTCCAACATGGAACTGATCCGCGCCATCGCGGACTACGACCAGCAGATGCTTACCGAACTCGAAGCCGCGCGGGACGACGCGGAATTGAAGCACGCGGACGCGGATGCGAAACGGGAAGCCGCGGACGCGGTAGTGGTGGCCAAACAAGCGGCAATCGACGAGCTGCGCGGTCAGATCCAGCGCAACACGGAAGAACTCGTCGCCGCGCAGGCCGTATTGGCGGCCCGTCAGGCGGAAGAAGACGAGATGCTGGCGGAATCCGAGCGGATCGGCTCGCTGATCCACGAGTTGCAGGTACAGAAGGAACAGGAAGAAGCCGAAGAAGAAGCCGCCCGCGAGGCAGCCCGTCGCGCTGCCGAGGAAGCCCGCCGAGCCGCTGAAGAGGCGGCGCGGGAGAATCGTTCGGGCACGATGACCTGGCCGGTCCCGAGCAGCCGTTGGCTCACCTCCCCCTTCCAGCCGGATGGCCGGACCGATCTGCCGGGTCAGACCCGCCCTCATATGGGGGTTGACATCGGTGCCCCTTACGGCTCGCCGGTCGTGGCTGCGGCGGGGGGGACGGTCATGGTGGTATACAGCCCTTGGGAAGGACAGAACACCGGCGGATACGGGTACGGCAACTATGTCGTCGTCAACCACCACAACGGCGTCGCCACGCTATATGCACACCTCAAGAGCACAGCGGTCGTTCTGGATCAGTACGTTTCGCCCGGTGAAGTGATTGGCTATATAGGCAGCACCGGCAACTCAACCGGACCGCATCTCCACTTTGAAGTCCGTGTGGACGGGTATCCGGTGGAACCCCTCCAGCAGCAGTATATCGGGCAACCTTAGTCCAGCCCGACACATCAGCCAGGCTGCCCCGCCTATGGGGCTGAAAGGTCTATCACATGTCAGATCAGGTTCCCGGCACAACTGTCGCACCACTCACCTACGGCCCCCGCCCGCGATGCGGAGGCCGCATTGTCGCCGCCGTTGCCATTACGCTGGTGGTGTCCGTCTTGCTGACCGTTGGCACACTCTGGGCCCTCGGTTTTCGTCCCTACCGGGAGACCGCGGCTCTCATGCTGGACAACACACCGGAGAATCTGGCCGCACTGAACAAACTCAAGTTCTACATGGACACGGTCAAAGACGGTTATCTGGAGGCCCACACGGATGCCGAACTGGTGGAAAAGCTCGCGGAAGGGCTGCCGGCGGCGCTTGGTAATCCTTATACATATTATATGGATCCGGAAACTTATGAGGAACATGTCGCCTCTATGAGCGGAGAGTACTCCGGGATCGGCGTGATTGTCCATTTCACCGACGACGGGGGTGTCGTGGTCAACGAAGTGCTCGAGGGGAGTCCGGCCGAGGGGGCCGACATCCTCGCGGGTGACCGGATCACCCGTGTAGACGGCATTGAAGTAGAGACGTTCGCCGACCGCGAGGCACTGGGGAATGCGGTGCGCGGTCCCATCGGAACCGTCGTCACGATTACGACCTATCGGCCCTCTGACGACAAGGAGCGCTCTTTTGAGGTCGTGCGGGCCTCTATCACCAACGCCTCGCTCAATTTCCGCATGCTGGAACCCGGCATCGGGTACATCAACGTCAAAGAGTTTTCCACCGGCGTTGCGGCGGAATTCATCGAAGCGATCGAAGCGCTGCAGGCGCAAGGGGCCGATCACTATGTATTGGATCTGCGCTTCAACCTCGGCGGCAGCGCCGACGAAGTGCTCCGGATGCTCGACTTTCTGCTCCCGGCCGGTCGGATCGCCGAAGTGCGTGGCCGCAGTGACGGAGAGGACACCCAGTACTCCTGGGATTCGGACGCGTTTATGGGGGTCCCGGGGGAGACCCGGTACGCCATCTTGGTGAACGAATACTCCGCCAGCGCTTCGGAACTGTTCTCCGGGTGTCTCCGGGAATACGAAAAAGCGGTACTGATCGGCGAGCAGACCTTTGGAAAAGGGACCGGGACGACCACCTATGTCTACGAAGACGGGTCGGCGGTCAACCTGGCGTTTTTCCAGTACTATTTCCCCGTATCCGGAGAGTGTATTGAAGGGGAGGGCCTCAAACCCGACATCGAGCTGCAGCTCCCGGAGGAATACCGGTATCTGGCGGTCAGCCAAATCCCGGACGGGCAGGACAACCAGCTGGCCGAAGCCCTCCGTGTCCTGCGGGACAAACAGGACTGACTGCGCATGGCGGCGCAAGGGAAAGGGTATGACGCACTGGCTCCGGTGTACGATCTGCTGCAGGAGGAAATCGATCCGGCGCGTTGGGCCGATTTTGTCGGGGAGGCAGTCCGCCTCCATTGCGGAATACGGCCGGGTACGGGAGACGGGGCGTCCGGCCGCCTGCTGGCCCTCGATCTGGGATGCGGGACGGGTTCGGTCGCGATAGAACTGGCCGCGAGGGGATTCGACGTCATCGGAGTCGACCGCTCCGCCGGGATGCTCGAGCAGGCCCGGATCAAAGCCTCGGACCGCGGGTTTACACATGGAGAGGGCGGTGTGACCCTCGTCTGCCAGGACATCGCGGCGTTCGAGCTGTACGGCACCGTCGACGTTGCGGTATGCCTGATGGATACGGTAAACCATTTGACTGGACCGAAGCAGGTACACAACCTGTTGCGTTTGTGTCATCATTACCTCAATCCCGGCGGTCTGTTATTGTTTGACGTCGCGACCCTGCACCACTTTGGGGTGACACGGGGGGATCAGGTATTCTACGATCTCGGACGGGATGTCGCGATGGTTTGGAAGAATTCCTGGAATCCGCGGAACAAAACCAGCCGGGCGGAGTTGGCGTTGTTCATGGAAGGCAGCGACGGTCGATACGATCGAGTCGACGCCGTCATCCGGGAGCGGGCCTATTCACTGGGGCAGATCCGACGCTGGCTCGCACAAGCGGGATGGCGGACGGTGGCGGAATATGGAGACATCGACTGCGGTCCGGTTGACCCTGACACCGAGCGTGTTTTTTTCGCGGCAGTCAAACCAACTGCCGCAGAGATAGAAAAGAGCGGAGAATGACAATGAAACATACCGGAGACCATATTGTCCGCGCAACGGCGCATGGCGGTCAGGTGCGGGCTTTTGCAGCCCGAACCACCGAAACCTGCCGCGAAATGGTGCGGCTGCACGGGCTGTCTCCGGTCGCAGCCGCCGCACTCGGCCGGCTGGCGACCGGGATCCAAATCATGTCGATGGATCTCAAAAACGACGACGACCGCATCTCCGCGGTTGTGAGGAGCGACGGTCCGATCCGCGGGATGACCGTCACGTGCGGCCCCGACGCGATGGTCCGGGGATATGCCTGGGAACCGGTGGTCGAGACGCTCCATCACCCCAACGGCAAGCTGAATGTCGGTGCCGCGGTTGGAAAAGGAACCTTGACGGTGATCCGCGACACCGGTCTTGGCGAGCCGCAAATCGGAAATGTCGAGTTGGTGTCCGGTGAGATCGGAGAGGATCTGGCGGCCTATTACGCCTATTCCGAGCAGACCCCGAGCGCGGTTGGACTGGGCGTCCGCATGGATGCACAAGGGATTCTGCACGCGGGCGGGTTTCTGGTCCAGATGATGCCGGAGGCAGATGAAGCCCTCGCGGACTGGATGCAGCAGCGCATCTCCGGATTCCCCGATGTTACATGGCATTTGGAAGAGGGGTTCGATCCGGCCCAGATACTGGATCTCCTGATGGGAGATCCGGATATCCAATATCTGGAGACCAAAGCGTGCGGATACCGGTGCGACTGCAGTCGCGATCGCATGGCGCGCAACCTGATTTCCCTCGGCAGGGAGGATCTGACGGAGCTTGCTGAAAATCCGGACGGGATCGAATTGTCCTGCCACTTTTGCGGACGCACCTACCATTTTGCGCGTACGGAACTTGTCGCAATTGCAGGACAGGGGCAGGAGGAAGAATGAAACATTCTGACTGGAGGGTGCAGAAAAGCACGAAGCGCGACCCGCAATCCCGCAGAAGCCGGCCGGATACGGCGCGGCTGGTGGTTGTGATTTTCATGACCGCAGCGGTCCTGCTGTCAGTGGGGTTGATTCTGTATCAGTCCGTATTTTCCAAGAGGCCATCTCCGACTGGTTCGGAGACGGGCGTGACCACGACCGCACCTACGACCGGCACCTCCTCCGCTTCTCAGACCACGCCTTCAACCCAGCCTCCGACTTCGTCTCCCACTACTTCGACGCAAGCGCCGACGCTCCCGCCGACGCGTCCAACCCACGCGGGGGACGCGGCGTATGCTTCCTATGACAACACCAGCGTGGGGTGGTGGTTCCGGCATCCGGTCGAACTCGGCAAAGACATCCCGTCCACCGTCCCCGACGACATAGCCGCGCTGCTCGACACCTATCACGCGATCTGGCGTCACGACACGGACGAGAAAGTCCTCTACCTGACCATGGACGAAGGGTACGAGTACAACCACAACACGACGCAAATCCTCGATGTAGCCGCCGCCAAAGGGATCCACATCAACTTTTTCATCACGGGGGACTACATCACCCGCGCTTCCGATGCCGGACCGGACGGCACCGAACTGGTGTTACGCATGCGGGCGGAAGGACACCTCGTTGGCAGCCACACCTGGGGCCATCCAAATCAAGCCGAACTGATCGATGCGGAAGGCGTCGACGCGATGGCCGCCGATATGCACCGGCTCGAAGACGCCTACCTCTCCCTCACCGGCGAGCAGATCGCACCTTTCCTGCGCCCTCCGCAAGGCGCTTATTCCGAACGGACGCTCAAGGTGTTGTCCGACCTTGGATACCGATCGGTGATGTGGAGTTTTGCCTACCGCGACTGGATCACCACCGAGCAGCCCGACCCGGCCGCGGCGTTGCAGCAGATCGTCGAGGAGCTCCATCCCGGCGCGGTATACCTGCTGCATGCGGTATCGGAAACCAATGTGTCCATCCTGTCCGACTTTATCGACGCCGCTCACGCCCGGGGCTATCGGTTCGCATTGCTGGACGAATTTCCCTGATCACGGGGCGTCTTTCGAAAAATCGTTATATTTTCCGAAATTTTGGCGGAAAAACCCTTGCACACGATTCCTAAATGGGATAGAATGCTTGACGCACGACTTTTTAATGTAGTGCGATGTGTCAGGAAACCGGAGATTGCCGTCTGCAGCAGCTGCGCTGTACGGCGGGTAACTTCGGTGGAGGAGCCGGCTTGATGCCGGCAAGCGGTCGGCCTCGAGCCGACAACGGTTTTCTCCGTACGCAGCGTGTGCCATACGGCATCGCGCCCAGTCCGGACCCCTATGGGACCACTGGGCATTCTGATGGCCGGTGATGATACGCCCGGTACAGTAGAAAGCTGAAAGCAGTAAACCAGGAGGTTTAGACATGGCTGTGAACCAGAAAATCAGGATCCGTCTCAAGGCATTCGACCATGAAGTGCTCGACCAGAGCGCGGAGCGGATCGTGGACACTGCGAAGCGTTCGGGTGCGGCTGTATCCGGCCCGATTCCGCTGCCCACGGAGAAGGAGATTATCACGATCCTGCGTTCTCCCCACAAGTACAAGGATTCACGTGAGCAGTTCGAGATCCGTACGCACAAGCGCCTGATCGACATTCTCGCTCCGAACCCCAAAACCGTGGAGTCCCTGATGAAGCTGGACATGCCTGCCGGCGTCAACATCGAGATCAAACTTTGACACGTCCCGTCCGCCGTCCCGGCCCAGCCGGGAATGAACGGCGGACGCGGTCATGTTCACCGCAAGACAAAAGACGGTGAACCAATAACCAAGGAGGATGTACAGAAACAATGGAAAAGTTCATGGTAGGCAAAAAAGCCGGCATGACCCAGATCTTTGACGCGAACGGCGCGGCGATCCCCGTCACCGTCATCGATTGTGGTCCGCTGGTGGTCGTACAGAAAAAGACCCAACCCACCGACGGTTACAACGCGGTCAAGGTCGGGTATTCCGAAGTTCCCGCCAAAAAGCTAAACAAGCCGGATGCCGGGCATTTCATCAAGGCCGGCGTCGAGCCGCACAAAGTGCTCAAAGAGTTCCGCACCGACAGTGAACCCTCGTTCGAGCTTGGACAGGAGATCCGCGTGTCCGACATGTTCGTAGTGGGCGACCAGGTCGACATCCACGGGGTGTCCAAAGGCAAAGGCTTCGCCGGCACGACCAAACGTTACAACCAGAAAACCGGCCCCAAGACCCACGGTTCCAAATACCACCGCGGTGTCGGTTCCATGGGCCCCAACACCTACCCCGGCCGCGTGTTCAAAGGCAAAAATATGCCTGGACACATGGGCGCGGAGCGAGTGACCATCCAGAACCTCGGTGTCGTGATGGTGGACGGTGAGCGCAACATCCTGGTCGTCAAAGGCGCCGTTCCGGGTCCCAAAGGCGGCGTCGTCGAGATCACGACGAGCGTTAAGGCCGCCCGCTGACAGCCGGCGCGAAGGAGGAAAGTAAAATGGCTAAAGTCGACGTATACAACATCGAGGGCGCCGTGACCGGGCAGATTGAGCTGTCCGACGATATTTTCGGCATCGAGCCCAATGAGCACTGCATGCATACCATGATCCTCAACCGTCTGGCCAATGCGCGCCAGGGCACCAGTTCCGCCAAGACGCGCAGCGAAGTGTCCGGCGGAGGCAAAAAGCCCTACCGCCAAAAGGGAACCGGCCGCGCCCGTCAGGGTTCGACCCGTTCCGCACAGCACGTCGGAGGCGGCATCATTTTTGGACCCAAACCGCGTTCTTACAGCTTTACGGTTCCGAAGAAAGTCCGCCGTCTCGCTATGAAGTCCGCATTTTCGACCAAGGTTGCCAATAGTGACCTCATCGTGCTGGACGACCTGTCGTTCGAACAGATCAAAACCAAAGAGATGGTCCGGGTTCTCGGCAATCTCAATGTAGACAAGACCGCATTGATCGTATTGGGCGGCAAGAACGCAAACGTGGAGCTTTCGGCTCGCAATCTTGGCGGCATCAAAACGGCCTTTGTCAACACCATCAACGTATACGACATCCTCAAGCACGACAAACTCGTCATCACCCGGGATGCCGTCGAGAAAGTCCAGGAGGTGTACGTGTAATGAAAGCGCCGCAGGATATCATCATCCGCCCGATCATCACCGAGCGCAGCAATGCGGAATCCGGTGCGGGCAAATATACCTTTCAGGTCGCCCGAGACGCGACCAAGCCCGAGATCCGCACGGCGACCGAAAAGCTGTTCGGCGTGAAAGTCCTCAAGGTCAACACCGTCCGCTATGACGGCAAAACCAAGCGGCAAGGCGCCACCTCCGGCAAGACCGCATCCTGGAAAAAAGCGATTGTGACGATCGACATGACCGCGGAATCCGCAACCTGGCTTGCCAAAGGCGGGAAGAGCACCCAGTCTCAGCGCAAGTACAAGACGTCCATTGAAGAGTTCGGCTTTGGCCAGTGACGCACGGACGAGCGCTAAAGAAGGAGTAAAGAGATATGCCAGTAAAAACCTTTAATCCGACCTCCCCGTCCCGGCGTCAGATGACCGTTTCGGATTTCTCGCAGCTGACGGACAAGAAGCCCGAAAAGAGGCTGCTGTCCAAACGCTCCCGCACAGGCGGACGAAATTCTTACGGCCGCATCACGGTGCGTCACATCGGCGGCGGTGCCCGCCGCAAGATCCGCCTGATCGACTGGAAACGGGACAAAGACGGGATTCCCGCGCGTGTCGCATCCCTGGAGTATGACCCCAACCGCAGCGCGCACATCGCCCTGCTGGTGTACGCGGACGGCGAAAAACGATACATTGTCGCACCCGACGGGCTTGCGGTCGGTGCCTCTGTCGTGAGCGGTGCGGGATCCGACATCGTCGTCGGCAACGCAATGCCGATCGACGCCATTCCCGTCGGTACGGTAATCCACAACATCGAGCTTAAACCCGGAAAGGGCGCCCAAATCGTTCGTTCCGCCGGGACAAGCGCGCAGTTGATGGCCAAGGAAAACGGATACGCACAGCTTCGTCTCCCTTCGGGTGAAGTTCGCATGGTGCTGCTCCGCTGCAAGGCGACCATCGGCAGCGTCGGCAACAACGAGCATGAAAACATCAACATCGGCAAAGCGGGACGCAACCGTCACCTCGGCATCCGCCCCACCGTCCGCGGTGTCGTCATGAACCCTGTCGACCACCCGCATGGTGGTGGCGNNGGTGAAGGCAAATCCCCCATCGGCAAACCCGGTCCCGTCACCCCCTGGGGCGTTCCGACACTGGGCAAGAAGACGAGAAACAAGAAGAAACCGTCGAACAAGTTCATCGTCAAGCGGCGCGGCGCGAAATAAGGGAGGCTTTCCAATATGAGCAGATCAACCAAAAAGGGCTTTTTCGTGGAAGAATCCCTGATGAAAAGAATCCAGAGCATGAACGAAGTCAACGACCGCAGAGTCATCAAAACCTGGTCTCGCGCGTCGACGATTTTCCCCGAGATGGTCGGCCACACCATCGCGGTACACGACGGCAAGAAGCATGTCCCGGTCTATGTCACCGAAGAGATGGTCGGGCACAAGCTTG
>LSQX01147998.1_pt1 | contig 19128 bp, 17 predicted proteins | sample 654561 | NCBI WGS metagenome assembly LSQX01 (sample SAMN04489861, study PRJNA283612) | anaerobic digester metagenome | isolation source: 4 biogas reactors fed with cattle manure at either 37C or 55C with and... | place: Denmark: Kongens Lyngby | collected 2014
TTTGAACTGGCACAGGGTGGTGGTGTCTGCGGCGCCATTTTTATGGCAGCAGGTGCTGCTGATCTGCACCGGGCTTGCCGGGAGGCAGGCACCTGCCCGGTTGGCGAGGCTGTCATCACGCCGGCGTTTCGCCTGCCGGCACGTTTCATCATCCATACGGTCGGACCTGTTTGGCAAGGTGGCAGTCATGGTGAACAGGCTTTGCTGGCATCCTGTTATCGAACAGCTCTGCAACTGGCTTTAGCTTATCGCCTAAAATCAGTCGCCTTTCCCCTGGTCGCCACAGGGATCTACGGGTATCCCAAAGAAGAGGCACTGCAAACAGCGATCCATGAAATAGGTTCTTTTCTGCTCAAACATGATCTGCTGGTCTATCTGGTTATTTATGACCAGGCATCCTTCGCCCTCTCACAACAAAAAACAGAGTCGATCACAGCTTATATCGATGACCATTATGTTGCGGCTCATCCTGATCGGCGGTCACGCCAGAATGTATTTGGGGATGATATCTTATTCAAAGTGTCCCATACGGTCAAGGAAGATACGGCAGACACGCAAACACAGCAACCTTTCGACCAGCGTCAACAAAAGCGGCGGCTGGATGATGTTGTCAACCATCTGGATGAATCTTTCTCCCAGATGCTGTTGCGCCTGATAGACAAGAAGGGCTATAAGGACGCCGTTGTCTATAAACGGGCCAACATAGACCGGCGGCATTTTTCTAAAATACGCAGCAAGCAGAATTATCAGGCCAGCAAACCAACGGCACTGGCCTTGTCCATTGCTCTGGAGCTCAGTCTGGATGAAACCCGCGATCTGCTCGCCCGTGCCGGATATGCCCTGTCACACAGCAACAGATTCGACCTGATCGTCGAGTACTTTATCCTAGAGGGCAATTACGATATTTTTGAAATAAATCAAGCCTTGTTTTCTTTTGATCAGCCTCTGCTTGGTTCTTGAATTGTCGCCTGTCAAGCGACCTCAGCCCAACTTATCTGTCCTAAACTGAGGATAACAAATGATAAGGGGTGACGAACATGAAGAGAGAACGTACAGAGCTGGTTTTCATTCTCGATAAAAGCGGCTCCATGTCCGGTTTGGAGAGCGATACCATTGGCGGATACAACGCCATGCTGGCCAGGCAGAAGAAAGATGACGGAGATGCCACTGTGACAACGGTTCTCTTCGACGACCAGTACGAACTGCTGCACGACCGTATCCCTATCAGGGGTGTGGCACCGCTGACGGACAAAGATTACAGGGTGGGCGGCTGTACGGCGCTGCTGGACGCTTTGGGAAAAACCATTCATAAAATCATCAATGTCCAACGTAATACCCGTGAGGAGGAACGCGCTGGCAAAGTTCTGTTCGTGATCACGACGGATGGCCTGGAAAATGCCAGTCGCGAGTATGCCTACGCCCAGGTCAGAAGAATGGTAACCTGCCAGATAGAACGTCATGCCTGGGAATTTATCTTTCTGGGTGCGAATATGGATGCTGTCGCCGCCGCAGCAGACTTTGGCATTTCCGAAGACCGTGCTGCCAATTTCAAAGCAGACGCCACCGGTGTTGAATTGAATTTTTCGATCGTCAGCGACGTGGTCAGTGATATGCGTGCCGGTCGCGGTATCCGTAAGGACTGGAAGGAAAAACTCGAAGAGGACAAAAGAAAACGCTGACTAGCGCTTCCTTGGCATAAGTGAAACAGGCCTGCATCAATAGACTGTCAAGTCTTTGTGACAGGCCTTTTTTGTTATCAGACAGGCGTCCTAATGGACAAGCATGTCTCGTTAGATATCATTCAGGATATTGCTCTGACAAACAGTTTTTTTGCGGCTGAATTTTTTTCGCATAGTACAGGACAAGCGCTCCATGATCCCGCATGTGATTGATATACCGGTCATATCCCCAATGCAGGTAAACAGCCAGGTTCCGTGTTTCTTTCGCATCGACACCGATGGTCAGCGTCTCATAGCCCCGTTCACAGGCATAGGCTTCCATCAGTCGCATCAGTCGACTGATATGACCTTGCCCTTCAAATGCCTTCTCGATTTTCAGTGCGCTGACATGAGCGACCCGCGCGCCATCGGCCAGTTCTGTTCTACCGTTTATTGTCCTGCTTTCAGGGGAGAAGTACAAACTCCCCTGTCCGATCAGGCCGTCATCGCAGGCAACAACAAAGGTCCTGCACAGTCCGTTCCGGTTGTACACCAGGCAGGCTGCTTTACCAGCGATCCAGCGTTCGTCGCCACCGTGAGCCTGAATATCACAGTCCCAGATGCGTTCCAGATCCTGGATTGAAGCAGCGCGATAATTAAAATGCATTATTTTCACCAAAGCGGCCGGTGTGCATGGCTATACCCTGAGCAAGCCACGAAAACCGCGCGAGCTGTAAAAGGACGGCGCGCTGTTGTGGTAGACAAAGACATGCTCATATCGCCGGTCAGCAAAAAGGGCACCGCCCAGCTTTCGGATCTTCTCTGGCGTCTTCAGCCAGCTTGAGGTTTTCTGATCAAACGATCCACGTGTCTGTAAAAATCGATAAGCTTCTTCGTCCAGCAGTTCAATACCTATTTCCCTGGCCTGATCCAGCGCGTTGCCCGCCGGGTAGACTCCTTTTTTGTTGCGTGCCAGTTCCCCCTCTGAATCATAGCAGGTGTTCCGGCGTCCCTGGGGACTTTCCGGTGAACAGTCAAAAAAGAGCAGTGCACCGGTCGCTTCATCACGATCGACCACATCAGGTTCACCGCCTGTCGCTTCCATAACGGTCAGTACCGGCAGTGCATGCTCATGCTGAGTGATCCTTGCCTCCACGTCATCCCAAACGATTCCTGGGTGGCGGTCTAAATGCGCCAGAAAGCGTTTTTTCAAAGCAATCAGCAGTTCATCCTGTGCCATATCATCAACCTCCGGTCGTGCCTGTTCACGAAAGAAAAGGCTCCTGAGAGGATCACGATCCTTCATCAGATGTTTTCCACGAATTGAATGCGCAATCCGTTAGGATCCAGTACGAAAAAAAATCTGACATGAGGATTCGGCTGGACTGGACCTTCCTGAATCGCGATGCCTTTTTGTTGAAGAAAACGGATCTTCTCATCAACTGATTCTATGACAAAGCCCCAGGAAATGTCGTATCCAACGTTAATTTCCTTTTTCCCGACTTGGCAGATCAATTCGATTTTTGTTTCTCCATCACCAAGAAAAGCAATCTCCATTCCCGGCCCGCCTTGGAAGATCCGCTCAACCTTCAGCCCAACAATCTCCTGGTAAAATTCAAGTGATTCTGCCATATTTTTAACACGCAACGTACTCCAGCAAAATTTCATCGTCATGCTCCTGTCCCATCTTAGTTATACCTTACACACCTGCCAGTTACGGAGGTTTCTGAACAAGTGACTGATTCAGTGGTTACTGGTATCTTAAACTGTTGCAGCCATGTCTGTAAAGCATAACAATACCCTACCCAGGTTAACCACCAGCATAAACGGGCGAAATAAGGTTCCTTGACAGTTCTGCTGTTCAGGCTGATGATATTAGCATGAAAACCAACGGGCATCAACGCGGGGGTTCGACTATGAAACAAAGTAATCTTCTGTTTGTCTTTTCAGATCAGCATCGCTGGTGTGATATGGGCATCTATGGAAACAGCCAGGTCCAGACACCGAATTTTGATCGTTTTGCCAGGCAGGGGGTTGTGTTTGATCACTGCATTTCCCCGTCGCCGCTCTGTGTACCGGCCCGGGGATCTTTGCTGACTGGCTTGTATCCGCTTCGACATGGTGCGCTTACCAACGATCTGCCCATCCGGCAAGATATTCCCAGCATCGCCCATGTGCTGCGCGACAACCGCTACAAAACCGGTTATATCGGCAAATGGCACCTGGCCGGCGTGCCGCGGGACCAGTTCATACCGCAGGGGCAAGGCCGTCTCGGTTTTGAAAGCTGGAAAGTCTGTAACTGCAGCCACAACTATCAGCAAGCCTATTATTATGATGAGAACAACCAGCGTATTGAGATAGAAGGCTATGAGCCGATGGCCCAGACAGACCTGGCGATTGACTTCATTAAAGAGAATCAGGCGCAAAACTGGGGGTTGTTTCTCTCCTGGGGTCCGCCGCACAACCCTTATCATGAACTGCCTGACCGGTATGTCGATCGTTATCGTGATCTGGATCCGGCTCTGCGTCAAAATGTACCAGAAGTGATCCGGGCGACGCAGACAACACAGCTCAACAGGCAGGATATAAAACATAACCTTCGAGGCTACTATGCGCATATTACGGCTTTGGACGAGCAGTTCGGCCGCTTGCTGCAGACGCTCGAGCAGACTGGTCAGCTTGAAGACACCCTGATCATCTATACCAGCGATCACGGGGACATGCTGGGCAGCCAAGGCTTTACCAATAAGCAACTGCCGTATGAAGAATCAATCCGGGTGCCGTTACTGGCTTATAAGAGCGGTTTAACGAACTCTATGCGCTGCCAGCAGCAAATCAGCCTGGTTGACCTGCCCGTCAGCCTGCTTGACCTGCTTGGCCTGTCCTTTAGCAGTCAAGTTGACGGCTTGAATTTGAGTCGTCTGTTTACTGAGCGGGATGCAGCCGGTCGTGAGGCCTGCTATATTGTTGAGCTGGTGCCTTGTCATCAGGCTATGCAAAGAGGCGGCTCAGAATGGCGCGCCATCCGAACAGATCGCTACACCCTGGCCAGAACGGCAAAGGACGAAGGCTTTGTCCTTTATGATCATGTCAACGACCCTGAGCAGCTGGAAAACCTGGTTGACGACCCCGCCTGCCAGTTTTTGAAAAAACAGTTGCTTGAGCGCCTTGACCAGGAGATCAGGCGCCATGACCAGCTGCTGCCCTGGCCTGATCTGATCAGGCATTACGGTTACACTGAAGCGTGGAACAAAAGCCAGGCCTATTTCGGGTTGCCACTGCTGGAGGCATGAAGGTAGCCTCGCGCGCAGCTATCCTGAATAACGAACACGACAAAAGGCCACAGCTCAGGCAGCGCTGTTCTTACCGGCTCCATCCGCTCATAAACCGCTTCAGCTGAAACATCGTGTTTCACCCAGGTATGGCCGTCAGTCAAATAGTTGATGAGGAAGGGCTGGAAGCGGTCAATGGCAGCGGCGTAGCAAGCATCAGGCGTAGCCATCGCATCGAACTCTTCCCACAGTGAGCGGTATTCCAGAGCCTGCACCTCCGGCAGGAAAGCAAAAAGGCGGTCGGCCGCTTCATGTTCCCTTGCTTCTTTACTGGCGTTGCCCCGGGTATCATAGGCATAGGTGTCTCCCGCGTAAACTTCAACCAGGTCATGCAGCAAGGCCATCCGTATGACACGATTGAGATCCACACCCTTGATGCCGGCATATTCGATTAAGGTCATCGCCATCAAGGCAAAATGCCAGGAGTGTTCCGCGTCGTTTTCTTCTCGTGAACGGTCAATCAGCACAGTTTGCCGGAAAACCGTTTTCATTTTGTCCACCTCTGCCAGAAACTGAAGCTGACGCGTCAGTCTGGCGCTAAGGGCTGGTCCAGTTGCAAATGTCTTCATATGGTCCTCGTTTCTGCACGATGCTGTCTTTGTCACGTAGTTTGTTCAGATGTCCAGCGATCAGGCTGCATTTTCAGGCTGATTATACTATAGCATACAAGACTCGGGATCCTGGCGTTGCCTTCTCCTGAGCAGGAACCGGTATTCAGATGTTATTTCAACTAGCTGGCCACTGTCTGGTGACCTTCCGGTTATTCTGCTATGATGGTCAAGACCAGACAGATAGGAGGCTAGGCAGCATGAAAACAATATTAGTACCTGCCCGGGAACTTCCGGTGGTTGACGAACCTGCGGTGCTGGTGGTCGGCGCCGGTCCGGCTGGAGTCGCAGCGGCGATCTGCGCTGCCAGACAGGGCGCGGATACGATGCTGATTGAGCAGACCGGCGATGTGGGCGGTGTGGCTACTACAGGCCTGATGAGTCACTGGACAGGGAAATCGCGTGGCGGGTTTTATGAAGAACTGCTGACCCGCTCTGTTGAAGCCGAAAAAAGCATGGACATGGCTGACCGTGACAACAAACCGCGCCATGTGATCAATCCAGAAATTTTAAAAACATTGCTGCTCGACATGCTGGATGAAGCCGGTGTCAGACTGCGCTTATATACTTTTTCCAGTGAAGCGCTCCTGGAAGGCGATCAGGTGGTCGGCGTGATCACCCAGAGCAAAGCTGGCCAACAAGTCATCAGGGCTCGCGTGGTCATTGATGCCACCGGGGATGGCGACATCGCGGCCAGCGCCGGTGTACCCTTTTACAAAGGCCGGGAAAGCGACGGCAAAATGCAGCCGGTGACCTTGATGTTCAAAGTAGCCGGTGTGGATATCAACCGTGGGGTGTTTCCCGGTTCTTTCGAAGAGACCTTTCCGTTGCCCGGCGGTGACATACAAACATTGGGCCGGCAGGAGATTCCGGCACCTGCCGGCCACGTTCTGCTCTATCCGAGCACATTGCCAGGGATAGTCACCTGCAACATGACCAACTGCATCGATATTGACGGAACCGCTCCAGAGGACCTGACACGGGCAGCGCAGGTCTGCCGCCGCCAGATAGCACCCATTGTCACTTTTTTGCGGAAACATGTGCCTGGGTTTGAGCAGTGCTATCCCATCAGTTCCGCCTCATTGATCGGTGTCCGTGAAACAAGGCATTTTGAAGGCCTGAAAACCATTACGGAAGAAGATATCCGGGCAGCACGCGTTTTTGAGGACTGGGCTGTAACCAAAGCTCACTTTAATTTTGATGTTCATAATCTTACAGGCAGCGGTCTGGACGAGACCGGCGAACAAAGGCATTTCAAACAGTCAAAAGGGTATACCATCCCTTACGGCTGCCTGGTCCCCAAAACCAAAGACGGGCTTTTGCTGGCCGGGCGCAACATCTCCGGCACTCATAAAGCACATTCTAATTTCCGGGTTATGCCCATCTGTGCGAATATCGGGCAGGCAGCCGGTACCGCCGCCGCGCTGTGCGCACAGCAAAATATTAAGCCGCGTATGCTCGATGTGAAAACGCTGCAGGATAAACTCATTGAGCAGGGTGTAACCTTGTGACATAGCGGTTTTGACTGGTTCCCCTGCCTCTGGCCTACCTATGAAGCATTCTGTTCAGGCTGTAGCTGCCGCCATGTAAAATTCTAGGAAACAGCACGTCATTGTGGCATAATGAGGGCACGGGGAAAGGTGCAAGATAAACCAGAAAAAGTAGCCTTGCCCGTGCGACAGAACTTAAAAAATTCTGGAGGCAAATATTATGTTGAAAACCATCAATTTTCTGGGAGAAAGCGTCTCCCGCCTGATTGCAGGAGACAACCAGGTGAACGGGCACTCCTATATTCCGGAGATCATGTCAAAAGATGAACTGCTGGCCTACCATACAGAAGAACACGTCCTGGCAGCCATGCAGGAAAGTCTGCGGTGCGGCTACAAAGCCTGGATGCCTCTGGCTAATGACTTCATGCTGAGAACCATCCTGCACCACCAGCAATCAACAGAAAAACCCCTTGCGTTCATTTTCCAGTCGTTTGCACCCATTGAGTTTACTGTGAATCTGCGCATGATGGCGGAAGTCTCACCGCTGGGTATTTACCACCGCGGTACAGATACAGACGGGTTCTGTGAGGCAGGCCGTTTTGACATCGTTAAAGACCGTATCAAGATGATCAAAGATCTGGGTATAAAAGCAGGTCTTGGCACCCATGTACCGGAAACGGTTTTGCGCGCTGAGGAAGAAGACTGGGGCTGTGATTTTTATGTCACCTGCCTGCATAACGCAAGAAAAAGAGGTCAGGCAGCACCCAGCGCTTTTATCACCGGTAAACCCAAAGAGCTGGTGTTTTATCCGGAAGACAGGGCTTTGATGTTTGACGCCATTCAAACGGTAAAAAAGCCCTGCATTGCTTTCAAAATTTATGCCGGCGGTCAAATTTTCCGCGGTCTGGAACATGAGCAGTGGCAGGCAGCGGCGGAAAACGCTATAAGGGAAACATACGCCAACATAAAAGCGAGCGATATCGCCTGTATTGGCTTCTTCCAGCGTGACAGCAACCAGTTGCGGAAAAACGCTGAACTGGCCGCAAAAGTCCTTGGTTAACCGATTACAGAGACAGGTTCAGTGCGTTCAACCCATATCACTGGATTTACACTGTAGCCCTTTAAGTGTTTTGTGCAGCAGCTGATAAAGCTGTCGGTTTTCCTCGGGCTGCAGCGGCAGGCAGGCTGCCATCCTGGCTGGAACAGCTGCCGCCTGATCCTGCAAGGCTTTACCTTCTTCTGTTAAGCCAACCAAGACACTGCGCTCGTCACCGGGGTCTCGTTGCCGTGTGATGAGTCCTTGCGCTTCCATTTTTTTCACCAGAGGTGTAAGCGTGCCTGAGTCAAGCCACAGACGTTCGCCCAGGCTTTTCATGCTCGCCTGCTGCTCCTCCCACAAAACCAGCATCGCGATGTACTGCGTATAGGTCAGGCCAAGCGGATCAAGAAGAGGCCTGTAAAGCCGCACAACTTCTTTAGCTGCAGCATAAAGAGGAAAACACAGCTGGTTTTCCAGTTTCTGCGGATTGTCATGCATAGATCGTCATCCTTCCTGTCCTTTGAATCCTATAGCAGCGCAACGATATCCTTCTCCAGACGTTCCGGCTTGTCGGCAGGCGCAAAGCGTTTCACAACACGGCCTTCGCGATCCACCAGAAATTTTGTGAAATTCCACTTGATATCTGAACCTAGAAGGCCACCCTTCTCTTTTTTCAGATAGGTAAAAAGCGGCGAGGCACTTGGCCCGTTTACATCAATCTTGGCGAATTGGGGAAAGGATGTGTTGTAGTTGAGAAGACAAAATTGTCCGATTTCCGCTTCAGTGCCGGGAGCCTGGTTACCGAACTGATTACACGGGAAATCAAGAATCGTAAAACCCTGATCCTGATATTTTTCATATAATGCCTGAAGTCCGGCATATTGCGGCGTAAAACCACAGCCTGTCGCAGTATTGACGATGAGGACAACCTTACCTTTGTAGTCTGCCAGTGATTTTTCTTGTTTTTTTGCGTCCAGAACGTTTATATCGTATAGCTTCATAGGTATGCACTCCTTTATATTGTTCTTAATTGTATTGTGCGCTATTTAATTGTTTCTGTCAAGATATTTTTTCACCGTACACGGCTGCCTTTGGTATAATAATCAAAGGGTCTGTGGCTATGTGCCTGAAAGCAGCGCTTCGGCATTACATCTGGAGGTGGCTATGAGTGAATGTGTTCTTCTGATCCTGGTGGACGGCATGCGGCCGGATAGTCTCGACGTGTGTGAGCACCCCTTTATCCGGAAAATGGGAGAAAGCGGCAGTTATGCTGCCGACAGCAGAGCTGTGATGCCCAGTGTAACACTGCCGTGCCACATGTCGCTCTTTCATAGCGTGGCACCGGATAGGCACGGTATCCTGACCAACACCTACACGCCACAGGTCAGACCGGTCAACGGTCTTTGCGAACAGTTGCGGCTGGCGGGCAAGACCAATGCTCTTTTCTACAGCTGGGGCGAACTGAAAGACCTGGCACGACCGGACTCGCTGGCTTTTAGCGTTTTTATCTCCGGCCACCTTTACACCTACAAAACAGCCAACGAAACCCTGACACGCGAAGCATCACGCTACATCAACAGCACCCATCCCGACTTCGTTTTTCTCTATCTTGGTGAAACCGATGAAATCGGGCATCAGTACGGCTGGATGTCAGATGAATACATCCAGTCTGTTTATGACTCCTGGTCGTGCATCGAGCAGATTGTCCAGGATATCCCCGAGCATTACACCACCATCATCACAGCCGATCACGGCGGACATGATCGAATGCACGGAACCGATTCTGCTGAGGATATGACCATTCCCCTCTTTATCCGCAGAAATCAACCCGGATCAAAGCTGGATCTGTCCGGGACCAGCATTATGGATATCGCGCCAACCATCACCAGCATACTGGGCGCTCAAGCCGCCCCGGAATGGGAAGGCAGATCATTGATCTGACAGCCGGATATCAAACAGCCGGCCGATATAAAGATGCCCAAAGCGATAATCTAAGGGAGGTGCCTTGCATGAAACAGCGAAACTGGCATGACCGGGTCTTTTTTGGCCTGCATTTTGATCTGCACGCTAATGAGAAAGACACAGAACTGGGCAGAGCCCTGACCGTTGAGCACCTGATCACGCAATTGTCGAAAATCAAGCCGGATTTTGTCCAATGCGATTGCAAAGGTCATCCTGGATACACCAGCTATCCGACGAAAATCGGCGTGCCATCTCCTGGAATCATACAGGACGCTGTGCGCATCTGGCGAGACGCTACCCGCCAGCTCGATATCCCGCTGGGCATGCATTATTCAGGGGTCTGGGATACAGCGGCATTGTTGCGGCATCCGGAATGGGGAAGAATCAATAATCCAGCCGGCGAGCAGGCAAAGGGTGAAAAAGCAGGCGGGCATGACCCCAACATGACATGTCCGTCATCTGATTACACAGACGCCTATATGATTCCCCAGATGCTGGAAATTATTGAGGAATATGATGTAGATGGATTCTGGGTTGATGGGGAAAACTGGGCCAGCGCACCATGCTATTGCCACACGTGTCAGGCAGGTTTTCGAGCCCTTTATGGCGATGTGCCTGCGCCTGAAACACCAGAGCAGCCACTGTGGCAAGCATGGCTGGCCTACAGCCGGGACCGGTTTGTTGACCATGTGCGCCGTTATGCAGACGCTGTTCATCAGAAGAAACCGGACTGCACCATCTGCAGCAACTGGATGTATACTGTGCGTCAGCCTGAGCCGATCGCAGCACCTGTTGACTACATCAGCGGGGATTTCAGCCATATCTGGAGTGCGGAAAAGGCAACTGTGGAAGCCCGTTTCATGGATAGCCGCACGCTCAGCTGGGATCTAATGGCCTGGTCCTTTTCCAGCCACGGTGCCATGCGGGACTGGGTTTTTAAATCTGCCGATGCCCTATGTCAGGAAGCCGCAGTTGTGATGTCTTGCGGCGGCGCTTTTATGATCTATGATACACCGAACCGTGACGGGACGCTTGTCGCCTGGCATATGGATGAGCTGGCTAAAGTGGCACAGTTCTGCCGGGCCCGCCAAGCCTTTTGCCAGGACACAAAAACCGTACCGCAGATCGTCCTGCTGCATGCCCGGGAACACTATTACAGCAACAATGAACCCCTTTACCAGCTGGGAACGGCTACAGACCCGCTGGAAGGCGCGTTGCATGTGCTGCTGGAAAACAACCTTCATGTAGACATCCGCAACACAGAAGACCTGATACAATCTATTGGCCGTTTCCCGCTTTGTGTTGTCGCTGAACAAGACCAGCTCAGCGATGATACAGTGGCCGTTTTGGAACAATATGTACGCGACGGCGGTTATCTGCTGATCAGCGGAGCGGAGCAGACAAAACGATTTGATGCGCTTCTGGGTGTACGTGACGCGCGACCCGACAGCCTGGACCAGGCTCTGTTTCTGCCGGTGGACAATGGCGCCGTCTGCGCGATAGGACACTGGCGCCAGGTTGAAATTACTGAAAACGAAACCAAAGAGGTGTCTCCGCTGCTGCTGTCAAGAGATCGTGGCGAGTCAGAACGCCTTTCCGGCGGAAGCGCTGCGACCATCCGTCCATTAGGGAAAGGAAAAATAGCCGGGATATACGGGCCGTTATTCGCCAGTTATACGAAAGGGCATTACCCGGCTGTCCGTTCCTATATAAGCCGGCTGATGGCTCTGCTCAACCACCCGGATTTATTGAAAGCAAGTGCTCCCGCCCACATTCAAATCACGCTGCGTAAAAAAGAAGATCAGTTGATGGTTCACCTGGTGAATATGGGCGTGGACCACCCCTTGTCACCCAAAAGCCCCTTCGTCGAACAGGTGCCAACAGCCGGACCTGTCGCATTGCGGCTTCCTCTGGACAACAGACCATACCAGGTCTGCCTGATGCCGGCTGCCACACCCGTTTGCTGGTCGTATGCTGACGGACAGCTATCTGTAAGCATCAGCCAGGTTGGTATTCACGACATCCTGGTCATTAAGCTGTCACCTGACGTGCCTTAGGTACAACAAAACGGTACGGAAGCCGGCACGTGCTGAAGCTGTCCCACGTAACATCACATTTCCAGGCGGGTACCGGCCCCGAGGGCATGGACAACGCATGATCATGCTATAATAACGAGAGCGCTTTTGGTTCGTCGGTTTTACAGCAGTTTGCCAAAGGCAGAGGCCTATCGATCAGGAGAACAATACAGCATGAAAAATGACATGAAATACCCATTATATGAAACGACGATCTTTAAAGATTTCCGTGATATGGTGGATCAGGCTGCCGAAAAATACCCGAACCGTGTTGCCATCTCCTACAAGGAAGATCCGAACAAACCGGAAACGATCAACCGGACCTTTGCAGAAACCCGTGAGCATGTTCGCAATCTGGGAACCGGCCTGGTCCACATCGGCTGCCGGGATCAGCATGTGGTTCTTATTGGTGAAGCTTCTTATGACTGGATCTGTTCATATTTTGCCTTAATGGCGATCGGGGCCGTTGTTGTACCGATTGACCGTGACCTGCTGGCAAAGGAAATCACAGATATCATCAACTTCGCTGCTTGCAGCATGATTATCTACTGTAAAGCCATAGAGGAGAAAATTACCAGCATTCAAAGCCGGCTGGAAACCGTGCGCACCTTCGTCTGCATGGGACAGCCAGGCTTGGATGGTGCGCTCAATATGGCCGGAATCGTCGCTGACGGCCACCAGCGCCGTCTCGCCGGAGACAATACCTATGACGACTATGATATCGACGCAGATCGTCTGGCAACCATTGTTTTCACATCCGGGACAACTGGAAAAGGCAAAGGTGTCATGCTCTCGCAAAGAAACATCGTTTTGGACATGACCAATGGCATGTACCTGTTCGCAATCACGTCAAAGACCATTAATTTTCTTCCACCTCACCACACTTTTGGCTCAACGGTCATTTTTGTCGGTCATTTCTCTCAAGGATCAACGATTTATTTATCCAGCGGGTTACGTTATATTGCCACGGAAATCAAAGAACAACAGCCGTCACACCTGGTCCTGGTACCACTTTTTCTGGAAAAGCTGCATGCCCGCATTTGGTCCAGCGCGGAAAAAAGCGGCAAAGCCAACCTGTTACGGCGCATGATCAAGATCAGCAATGGCTTGCGCCGGTTGGGCATAGACCTGAGACGGCGGTTTTTCCGCAGCGTGCTGGATCAGTTTGGTGGCCGTCTGGAGATGGTGATCAGTGGCGGAGCCGCGTTAAATCAAAGCATCATCGATACCTTTGACGGAATCGGCATGACCATCCTAAACGGTTACGGCATTACGGAGTGCGCACCGCTTGTCTCCTGCAACCGTAATCTATATCAGAAAAAGGGCAGTGTTGGCCTCCCCATCCTGGATGAAGAGATCCGCATCAAGGATCCGGACGCCAACGGTGAAGGAGAAATCTGTGTCAAAGGGCCAAATGTGATGCTGGGCTATTACCGCGACCCGGAAGCTACCGCTGTGGTTTTTGATGAAGACGGGTTTTTCCGGACCGGTGACTACGGACGGCTGGATGAAGACGGCTGGCTCTATATTACAGGCCGCCTGAAAAATCTGATTATCCTCAGCAACGGCAAGAATGTCTACCCTGAAGAAATCGAGACGGAGATCGCCCGGCTTGATACGGTGGAAGAAGTTGTTGTCTATGCCGGCGAAAGCCGTTCAAACAAAAACAAAGAGGTCATTGTGGCCGAAATTTTCCCTAATGAAGAAGTGCTGCATGCGCGCGGCATCACAGACGCACAGTGTTATTTTGAAGAACAGATTAAACACATCAACAAAGAAATGGTATCGTACAAAACGGTCAATATGGTCCGTCTGAGGCAGAAGGAATTCGAGAAAAACACCTCGCGCAAAATAGTCCGTTTCCGCATCGACAAGACAATCGACTAACTGCACCGGATGACGCAGTTGCAGGCGGCCTTTCCCTGGAGAACGGCCAGGACATCATGAAGAAATAACTGCCGGTGCAAAACATGACCAGGAGGACAGGCATATGGGAAAAACAATGATTGCTGAGAATAAAACAGCAAAAATCACCATTGCTTTAAGCAACCAGGCCAGCGCACCGGAGCGAAATGCTGCCGATGAGCTGCTCTATTACCTGGAACGCATGACCGGCGCCCGCTTTACCATCGAACACGCAACGTCGGCCAGTGAACTGCGAAAACCGGCGATCGCTTTGGGTGAGGCTGCACTCTGGCTGGGTCTGCAAGAACCGCGGGAACTTGGTGATGATGGATTTGTCCTCAAAACCATGGACAGCGGTCTGGCGATCTATGGCGGCTGCCGCGGCATCCTTTACGGGGTTTATGAATGTCTCGAGCAACTGGGCTGCCGGTTCTTCACACCGCTTTGCGAAAAGGTGCCAACATGTGAAAATCTGGCCATGCCTGTCCTGGACAGCCGGCAGGTTCCTGCTCTGGAATATCGTTATCACAACTACAAAGATTATACAGAGCATCCGGGATTCGCGGTTAAACGACGGATCAATGGCCCGGTTCCCCTTGATCCCGCCTGGGGTGGCAATCTGTCCTATGCCTGGTTTGTCCATACCTTCGAACGCAATATTCTCGATCCTGAGGCATTTTTTGATGATCATCCGGAATATTTCTCTCTGGTCGACGGCAAACGGCTGAAGGAACGCTCGCAGCTGTGCCTGACCAACCCGGATGTCCTTAAGATCACCATTGAAAAGGTGAAAATGGCATTGGCCGAAAATCCTCAATGCCGGCTAATTTCTGTATCGCAGAATGACTGGCAGAATCATTGCACCTGCGAACATTGCCGCCGTATTGATGAGGCAGAAGGAAGTCATGCCGGCAGCCTGATCTGGTTTGTCAATCAGGTCGCGGCTGCCGTTGAAAAAGACTTTCCTCATGCCATTATCGATACGCTGGCTTACCAGTATAGCCGGCCGGCACCCAAAACGATCCGGCCCAGGCACAATGTCTGCGTGCGCCTTTGCTCAATTGAGTCCTGTTTCACGCATTCCTTTGAAAAGTGTGATGACAAGACCCGCGCAGTTCGCCGCCCTGATGGAACCTCCTCAACTTTTCTAACAGATCTGCAGGACTGGGCAAAAGTCTGTGACCGATTATACATCTGGGATTACACGACCTGCTTTGCCCATTATCCAATGCCATTCCCCAATTGGAACGTTTTACAACCCAATATGCAGGCTTTCATAAAAAACAATGTCAAAGGCGTGTTCGAACAAGCCTGCGGTGCTGCAGGTGGCAGCACTGATCTCAACGAGTTACGCGCCTACCTCTTGTCCAAACTGCTTTGGGATGCCGATTGTGACTATGAGGTGCACATGAATGAGTTTCTGCAGTATGTCTATGGCGCAGCCGGTCCGGCGATCCGACGCTATATACGCCAGCTAACCGATACCGTTGAAAAGGAAAAGATACATGTTGGTTTCAATGATCAGTGCGACCAGCCCTACCTGACACCTGAACACCTGGATGAATACGATAAAATTCTGGATGAAGCTGAAGCTGCGGTCAAAGATGACCCGCTGCGCTTTTCCCGTGTCGCCAAGATTAAGCTTTCACTGCGCTGGGTGCGGCTTAAAAACAAGGCCATGCTGGAAAATCAGCAGGATACGGCGGAAATCAACCAGTTTTTCAGCGACTGGAAAGCACATGGGTTGACCCGTATCGATGAGTGGGTCAGTGAGAAAAAAACACATAAAGCCTTACTGCGCAACATCTGGCGTGGCACTGACTTTTTGCGCAACTGGTGGGACGAAGGAAAAGAGCAGCGTTAGGGAGGTTTTTTATATGAATAAGCCACATGAACCCACGGAAGATCGGCCAGCAGGCTGTCTTAACGCATACGATTTTGGCGCTTCCGGCTCCAGCCTTGAGGTCCATGGTCAGGCAACAGCCGGTTCATGCCGTGTCATCCTGGATGAGCCCGGTGATTTCCAGACCGGACAGGGCGTCGCGCTGACCCGGTGTAATCCCCATACCATTCAGGCCACACTCTGGGGACCGCACCAGGCAGGCTCCAGCGCCCGCCAGATTGATGCTGAGGTTGAATACCGGGGCTATGACGGGACGGCCGGCAGCTGGGTGGTCCTGATGCTGGATGTCGATCCTGACTGCCCGGAAGTTTTCCGCTGGACTGATGATCTGGGCCGCACCTGGCATGAGAACGTGCCGATGTCTTTTGACTGGCAGATGCTGAGCGATGGCTTTGAGGTCCGTTTCCATCCTTTTGCCTGGGAGGAAGGCTGGACCGCCGTTTTTTCCGCCAGCGACCAACTGATCACAGAAGTTTCAGCTGTCGAAGGCAACGTCCTCACACTGAAAGATGTCGCAAACCGCACCTGTGCTTGTGTGGTCCGCCACAATGACAGCGCAGCTCTGCAGCGTGGCATCGATGCCGCGCTGGCAGCCGGGAAAAACCTTTATGTGCCCAATGGCCATTATCGACTGGCCGATACGCTGTTCGTGGAGAACGCCGAAAGCTTCACCCTGCTGGGTGAGCGTGCCGAACGGACTGTTTTTGACAACGCACCAGGCATCGAGGGCATACGCAAAAGCGGCGAGACACGCATGGAGAACAGCCTTTTCGGACCCTGTCTTGCCCTTCTCAACGGAACGGAAGTCAACATAAAAAACTTGACCCTCCAGGGTGGTATGGGCTTCAGCGAACGTGATCAGGCAGGGCTCATCGATACACGCGGCGGCACACACATCTGGGGCATGTATTTCAAGCGATCATATGGTATAAGAACCAAAGACACGGAGCGCGTCCTGATTGAGAACTGCCATGCCCGCCGCATGTCCACTGAGGCTTTCTACTCCCAGGGCTCGCACCGGACACCGGATGGCGAACCGGCGCATTACACACGTTCCATCACCTATCTGCGTTGTTCAGTCGAAGACTGCGCCCGCAATGCTTTCAACAACAATGATAAAGCAGAAAACACCGCCCTGATCAACTGCCGCATCCGCGATGTCGGCGGCTGTTCCTGGGAGGGCGCATCACGCTTTGTGCGCATGACAGGCTGCTATGTCCGCAATGCCGGCACAGTCGCGATGGGTAATGTACGCAGCAGGGATGAATCATATGAAAAGCTTGGTTCAGGACAACACATTATTGCCGACAATGTTTTCGAATCCAGCTGCCCTTACGGTGGCTACATGATCCGCGCCGGTGCCTGTGCCACCCAGATCATCATCCGCAACAACCTTTTTGTCAACTTCAATTCTTCAGCTATCCAGATCATGGGCGATACCGGGGAGCGGGATCTGCCGCCGGAGAACGCCATCATCACCGGCAATTCGATTGACCTCACCGCTGAAGAAGGGCCATCACAGCCGCGGACAGCCATTTCCATCACAGCCCAGGATGTGACCGTATCCGACAACCAGATTTTTGTCAGAGGGCAGACGGACGAACAAGTCACAGGTATTGCTTTGAGGGATGATGCGCTGCGTGTGATTGTGCATGACAATCTGCTGCGCGGCTGTGGTATCGGAATCACGTCAGAACGCGTCTATGGCGCTGTCGGCAACATACTGGATGAAAAATCCTTCACCCGCTTATCTCCTGCCTGGGGCGGCACGCCCTCTTACCTGAGGCGCCGTTCTCATCGATATGCCGGCTGGCACCTGGTCTGGCTGGGAGATGATGGTACGGATACCGATGTCTCCATTGTCGACGCTTTCGATCCGGAAAACCGTGTTTTTCATCTGCGTTCACCCAGGATTATGAAGCCAGGTGAGCGGTTTTGCCTTTACAATCCTGAAGGGACTTTCTGGAACCTGCATGACAACATGATCTATGGCAGCAGCAGGCCGCTTGCCCTGGATTCATTTGGCAGGACAGGGGCCAGCGTCCGAAACAATCTGACATGAAAAGAGCAGTACTCGTCTGCTTATGAGGTGAACAAAATGCAGCTTACAACGGACAGTGTTGCTTCCCGTGATTACCTGGTTTTGCTTGAACCTTGGATCAAAGCTTCACGCCCCTTCATCAGCAGCCCTTCTGATCGACCGGATCTAGCGATCTACGGCACCGGATACAACAGTTGGGGGGTCCAGACCCAGCAAAAAGCCTTTGCTGCTTTTGCTGTCGCCGCCAGTGATCCCGCCTGCGATCCGCAGCGGATCGGGATGTCCCGTGAACAACTGCTTGACCAGGCTTTAAAACTCCTGCGTTTTAACCTGGAAAGCCATCTGACCGGTTCTTATACCTGTACCGACGGCACCGCCTGGGGACACACCTGGATCAGCGGTTTGGGCATCGAACGCATGATGCACGCGGTCCGTGCCATCGAAGAGCATCTGTCCGCCGATGACCTGGAACAGCTCAAACAAGTACTGGTTTCCGAAAGTGACTGGCTCCTGGACAACCTCCCCATCAAAGCAGGACCTGTTGAGGATAACAAGCCGGAAAGCAATTTCTGGAACGGCGCTATCCTGCACAGGACAGCGCTGCGCTACCCGGATCTGCCAAAAGCCGCCGCGTATCGGGAAAAAGGAAGCCAGTTCATGGTCAATGCCATTTCCGTGCCTGATGATGCCGGTTCGGGAACACTGATTGACGGACGCCTGCTGTCAGAACAACACATAGGGCACAATTTTTTCACTTCCTATGCCCTGAACCACCACCGCTACATGAACCTGGGTTATATGGTCATCGTGCTGTCCAACATCGCCATGCTGTACCTGATGTACCGCGAGCAAGGGATGACGCCACCTGAAGCGCTGTTCCATCATGTCAAGGATCTATGGCAGCGTGTCAAGATGATGACTTTCCCGGACGGACGCCTGATGCGTGTTGGCGGTGATACCCGGGTTCGTTACTGTTACTGCCAGGACTATGCGATCCCCATGTGGCTGATGATGACGGAATGGCTGGGTGATCCGGACGCCATACTTTTTGAGAAAGGCTGGCTCGGTCACGTTGAGCGTGAAGTATTGCATAACGGTGACGGCCTTTTCCTGTC
>LSQX01153867.1_pt1 | contig 19128 bp, 18 predicted proteins | sample 654561 | NCBI WGS metagenome assembly LSQX01 (sample SAMN04489861, study PRJNA283612) | anaerobic digester metagenome | isolation source: 4 biogas reactors fed with cattle manure at either 37C or 55C with and... | place: Denmark: Kongens Lyngby | collected 2014
GTGCTCATGCTGGGCGGGCCTCAATTTGCCACTTTAGAGGTGGAAATCTACACCCAGGCCCTGTACCTTTTAAACTTGCCCCTGGCCAGCATCCTGTCCATCCTGCAATTGCTATGCACCCTGTTGATTACCCTGGGGCATAATCGGGTTTCTGGGTTAGGCGACCTGGTCTCCTCGCCGCCCGCCAGGGGGATAACGCCCCGCAAACCGGGCAAAGCACTTGAACGCGTGGTTCTCTTTGTCATCATCGCAGCGCTCTTCGTGCTGCTCGTGGCGCCTTTGGCTTCTTTAGCTGCACGCTCCTTCGTCAAGCTTGAACCCACCCGCGGCGAGCGTGGCACAATTGAACGCGGCCTGACCTTACAGTTTTATCGCGAATTGACCGTCAACCGTCGTGGTGACCTGTTCTTCGTCCCGCCAATTATGGCTGCGCGCAATTCTTTCCTGTTTGCATTGATCACAATTGGTCTAACACTCACCCTTGGCCTGATGGTTGGCTATGCCCAACAACATACCACAATCCTAAACAAAATTATGGATCCGGTGCTAATGCTGCCCCTAGGCGCCTCTGCCATCACCCTCGGACTGGGGTTCATTATTGTTTTCAACCGCCCCCCCTTCAGCACCCTCCGGTTTCCAATTCTACTGCCCATTGCCCACGCCCTGGTGGCCCTGCCCTTCATCGTGCGAACATTAGCCCCAGCACTGAAAAATATTTCTCCTTCGTTGCGGAATGCCGCCCGTGTCCTGGGCGCCTCCCCGCTGCGGGTGTGGCGCGAGGTTGACCTGCCCCTGCTGACCCCGTCCATCTTGATCAGCGCAATCTTTGCCCTGACCATCTCCATGGGCGAATTTGGCGCCAGCACCTTTTTAGTGCGTCCCGATTACCCCACCCTTCCGGTGGCGATCTTTCGCTATATCTCTCAGCCTGGCGCACTCAATTACGGTCAGGCTCTGGCGATGTCCACCATCTTGATGCTGGTATGTGCTGCGGGCATTTTCGCCATTGAAAAGCTGCAAAAAAGTGAAAAGGACGGTGTTTAATGCTCTCTGTCAGCGATATCGAAAAAACCTATGATGAGCAACCCCTGCTTAAGGGCGTCTCTTTCAGTGTGGAGGAAAACGAAACCGTCTGCTTGTTAGGCCCCTCAGGAAGCGGCAAAAGCACCCTGTTAAGGATTATTGCCGGACTTGAAGAACCTGAAGGCGGCGATGTGCGCTGGGATAACGCCTCCCTGGCGGGGGTGCCCACCCATCAACGCCGTTTTGGTTTGATGTTCCAGGACTATGCCCTTTTCCCCCACCGGAATGTCGCCGAAAACATCGCCTTTGGTCTAAAAATGCAAAACCTGCCCGCAGACGAAATCAGGTTGCGTGTGGAGAACGCTCTGCAAACCATTGGTATGACTGGTTTTTCCAAACGCAAGGTGACCGAGCTTTCAGGCGGCGAACAACAACGCGTCGCACTGGCGCGTGCCCTGGCGCCCAATCCGCGCATGCTTATGCTGGATGAGCCCCTGGGTGCCCTCGACCGAGCATTGCGCGCAACGCTCAGCCAGGAGCTGCGACACATCCTCCACGATAGCAAAATCCCCGCCATTTACGTCACCCACGATCAGGAAGAAGCCTTTGCCATTGCAGACCGTCTGCTGTTATTGCACCAGGGAAGCATTCTCCAAAGCGGACGCCCACATGAGTTTTTTCACCGCCCCTGCAACGCGTGGGTGGCCCGGTTCTTTGGCCTGGGGAACCTGATTGGGGGTACAGTCACCTCCCAAGTGCCGTTGCAGGTCGAGACACCCCTGGGGATGATCCACGCCAGCTGCCAGAATCAGGTACCCGCCTTGGGTCAGCACACAACGCTCCTCTTTCGCCCTTCACAAGCCCGACAAGCTCCAACCCTATCGGAGAACAAGGTTACCGGTAAGGTTCTCGACCAGGTCTTTCAGGGTGAAAAATTTCTGGTTTCTCTGTTTATCAATGAACAGGTGCCCCTGTTCAACATCATGCTGCCAGAACCTGTTAGCCTTGGCGATGTCCTGGCAGTAAACTATCAACCCACAGATGTTTTATGCCTGAACAACGGAGCATAAAAATGCACACAAACAGCCAGAAGATTGTAGTCCGCAAATTAAACACCCAACGCCAGGTTTCCTGGCGTTATGATGGGCGCATCCTCAATAAGGAGGCAAACAGCGTCCTGATTGAAGCCTTTTTCAACCGACCCGATCTCCTCTTTCACGGGGTCTTATTACGTGAAAATGACCGCTTTCTCGAGCGCTATTACACGGACCGCTGGTACAACATCTTTGAAATTCACGATCGCGATGATGACCGGTTGAAGGGCTGGTATTGCAATGTCACCACCCCGGCCGAGATCAGCCCGGGTTACATCAGTTATGTCGACCTGGCGCTGGATCTTTTGGTATACCCGGACGGTGGTCACCTGATCCTGGACCAGGATGAATTCCAGGAACTGGAACTCGAACCACACCAGCAAGCACAAGCCTTACAAGCGCTGGAAGCCCTGCAAGAAATAGCCCGGGCTGGGCAGATGTGGCATACCATCCATCAACACCTGCAGTAAGTCGGGTTACTGCAGGTCAGATCAGACTCAGATAGGGCCAAAGACCAGAAAAAAGATCGTCGAATGCATCAAAGGAGAACCAACCCAGCGTCATTGCCAGGATTGCAGCCACACAACAGCACAAGATCAGCACTGCGACAATAGCAATGATAATCCACAAGGTCTTTTTACTCTTCTTTTCAGGTGGGCTTTGAAAAGTCTCAGTCGGTTCAGGAATATAGCTAATTTCTTCAGTCATTGATACCTCCAGATAATAAATTTAATAAAAAATCGACGTTGCTTGCATTTATTTAATTAGATCCATTTGCAAACGGGATCAAACAAAGCGGCAAGCTGAAAACGCCTAACATGGCCATCAGCCCCAAGCATAAACCAATCACGCTCAGGCCAATGTTAACCCAGCCCAAAATGATACCCGCTTTGGCCATCCCCTCGCCCGTTAACCGTCCGATGCTCTGCCGAATTTCTTTCTTGGCCATGTTTCCAGTGATAATCGCAGCGATGGCGCCCAATAGTGGTACGATGAAATAACTGGCGATGCCTGAAATTAAGCTGATAACGGCAAGCGTAGAATTTTGTTGATAAACAGGTGTTTGTTGGTTGTCTTGATAAGTCATCATACACTCCTTTTTGTGAACTTTGCCACAATTATAAATGATTATCCATTTTGTGGTACCCCTGCTTAGGGTTCACTTTCTTTTTCTGTCGATTGTTCAGCAATCCACCAGACCAGCCCGAGCAATAAAATTAACAAAATGATCGCCACCAAAACGGGGATTATCACCGAGAGGATTGAAATCGTGGTTGCCACTACATCTTCCATAACGCTGACCGGGACATCCGCTGCTCCGGCTGTAGCCGCTGTAACAGCTGGGCGCACCAACACCGATTTAGCCGCATGTACGCCACCAGCCACCAGCACCCCAATCGCAATCGATAAGATGGGGTTAACTTCGGTGATCACCCTGGCACTGGAGGCAAACAGAATCGCACCAGCAGTTGGGCGGATAAAGGTTTGGAGGATATCGTTGACATGGTTAATCGCTGGGATTTTATCGGCAAGGAATTCAACCAGCGAAAGCACAACCAGGAGACCTATAATCCACCAGCTCTCCAATGCGTTCCAACCTTCGGCAAGGTTAATCAAATTGGTAAATTTTGCCAGCAGCGAAACCACCAGTAAGGGTATATAAGCGTTCAAGCCAGCGCTGGCCGAAAGTCCAAAAGCTGCAATAATGTCCATTAAAGCCTGCTTTCCATCAAGGTTTTAGTTAATTATAACGATAATTGATTATAAGGTGAAGCCACCCCAGGTGCCGGTCATCATGTACCGTACCAGGCTAATACCCCCTATCTGCAGCAGTGCCAGGATATAACCGCCGACCAATGGGATGACAAACGCGCGCACACGCTCGTAGGTGTTTTCGCGGTTAAACAGCATGACAAGCACCATGCTATAGATCATGGTCAACAACATCAGCACACTGAAAGCACTCAATACAGCCAGGATATACAAAACCCACGCAATTTCAAGCCAGGCCAATCCTGCCAATCCAGCTGCCAACCCGATCAGGAGGAGGCTTTGTCGCCAGCTGGCAAACGGCGATTGGTCCTGCCAGTGCTTGAACATGGTTTGAACGAATGCCGGCCATAAAAGAGCCGCCAACGCCAACCCCATGCCGGTACCGGTGATTAGACGGGTCCAATTTTTGGTTTCATAAAAAGAAGGCAGGTTGGGCGTCAGCATGGTAAAGGAGTTGACCCCATCCAGCACCCAGGCCAGGGCGAAGAGGCCAAAAAGGATACTGGCGCCGATGGGCGGCATTTTTCCCTTTCTACCCTGAGCGGCTTGAAAGATCATCCCCAGCAACGCCCCCAGAAACAAACCCGAACAGCGAGCACACAACGGGAATGGTCGTGCGTGAATGTGAAAGGAACGCACATCCATCTGATGGCAGACCGAGTAACCCACTGCTTGAGCTTTGCCCAGCACCCCGTCAGGGGTCACGGCCAGCCAGGCAATCGTTAGCGCGATGGCAAAACCAATGATTAACCAGCGCCACGTGGCATGCCGCTGTTGAGCTTGAGGGGGTTGAACCATCATCCAGTTATCGAGGCCTTTCTTAAACCTCGTTCATAATCAATTTTTGATGGGCTGTTGCCAACCATTCAATGATTTTAATGTTTTGTGGGCAGACTTCTTCGCACTGACCACATTCGATACAGTTATCGGCCTGTTCTTCGGGCTTGGTGAAGAGATTATAGGCTCTGTAGGCTGAATCCCAGGCATCGAAGGCAATCGCTTCGTTATAGATGTTGAAAATACGCGGGATTGCCACGCCGCTGGGGCAGGGCAGACAATATTCGCACTGGGTGCAGGGGATTGGTTCCGAAGAGGCGTAAACAGCCCGCACCTGATCCACAAGGGCGTGGTCTGCTTGATTAAGTTTGCCCACAGCCGCCTCGTCAGCCAGGGACAGATTCTCTTCGACGTGTTCCATGGCCGACATCCCGCTCAACAGCATCGACACTTCAGGCTGATCCCACACCCAGTTCAGCGCCCAGGCGACGGGTGTCCAATCCCGTTCGCTTTGCGCCCAGGTTTCCGCCACCGCTAAGGGCGGAGGGTTTTTGGCAATCTGCCCGCCGCGCAAAGGTTCCATCACCACGACCGCCAACCCGCGGTTGGCTGCCAGCTTCAAACCCTTCACCCCGGCCTGATAATCAACATCAATATAGTTATATTGAATCTGTGCCATCGCCCAGTTGTCATAGCCATCCACAATGCTTTCAAAAACATGGTAACGATCATGGAATGAAAAGCCAAGATGATGAAACAGGCCTTCCGCCATCTTCTTTTCCGCCCAGGAGAAAATATCCAAATCTTGATATTTCTGCCAGTAATTGGCGTTCATCGAATGCAGTAAGTACACATCAAGATAATCTACGTCCAGCCGCTTTAGCTGGGCCTCCAGGTAACGGTCGAAATCTGCTGCCTCTGTCACCAACCAGGAGGGCATCTTGGTGGCCAAACGGATTTTTTCTCGATAACCATCTTTCAATACACGGCCGATGAACGGCTCGCTCTGTTCCCGATGATAAGCCCAGGCGGTATCGATATAGTTCACACCGGCATCGATGGCCCGGCGGATCATGCTCGTTGCCAAGGGTTCGTCAATTTCGCCGCTGTCACCTCCCAGTATGGGTAAGCGCATGGCGCCAAATCCTAAAACCGAAACCTCCCAATCCAACGCGCCAAATTTTCTGTATTGCATGCCTGTCCTTTCTGTTTTTATTGCCGCCATTCCGATTATACCAGAGTCATCCCAGGTGTTAAAAAGGGTTCTGCATTCCCAAGCAACAAACAGTGGCTTTCAGAGAAAAGAAAACAGCCCGAATGATGTTATCCGGGCTGTATTTTTTCAGTGCAAAGAACACGGAGATTTGAGGAAGAAAATTCTCCTCAAACCTTCATCCAAGCGATCTTCCTAATGATCTTTACCCTGATTCAAGATCCCCTCCAGAAGGCCTTCCAAATCTAAATCTAAATCTAAATCCAATTCATCCAGTAGTCCATCAAACAAATCTTCAAGGCGCTCGTCATCCCATAAATCGTTCCAGTCTTCGTCGTCCCAGTCCCAATCTTCATAATCCCAATTCTCATCGAATTCCAGGTCATCGAGCCCAAAATCAAAAGGTTTGCCTTCAAAAAAGTGCACCGATTTAAGCACAGCATCAAAGATCGGCTCCAGTTCTTTCCAGCGAGCCTTGGGTGCCAGGGCAGTGAGCTGGAATGACTGGTTCGGGAAAGGTGCTGCAACAAACACCTTGCCTCGCAGCGGTGTTCCATCTTCTTCGCCAGAAAATTCAATCAGTAAGCCCTCGACACCGTCCACCTTGACTTTCTTAGGCTTGCTGAAGCTGACGTCATCGTCGGTCTCCCCTTGCATGTCATCCCAAACGCCCTGGGCGTTCACGTTCTTATCAGTCAATTCACCATAGGCCATGATGAAGGGGCCCACATCGTCACTCGCATCAGCCGGCATCATAATCACCATGCCAAAGATTTCATTGAATTCATAATCTACAGCTTTTTGCAGTGAAAAGCCGCCCACTTCCGAGCGAAAGGTCTCTCCCAGTTTGACGCTCTGCTTCCCGCCCAACAAGGATGTCACTTTCTCAATTAAACTCGAGCCCTGTTCTTCATCTGAATTGGCGCTCTGCTTTCCGCCCAGGCTACAAGCCAGGGTGGCAAACAGCAAAAATACAATTACAAAAATGATTGGTCGTTGTTTTTTCATACTATCCTCTTTTGTTTGCTCTCAACCCGATGGTCGCAAGCAGGTTTCCGATGGGTACCGAAAACAGCGCTTTTTACGGATTGTTAATTCTATTGCGCCTATTATAGCCTTATTTATCTGGATTAGCAAGTTCTTAGTAGAGCCTACTCAATAAGCCTTATGTCCTGTGATTGATACGCCAGTTAATCAAAAAAACAGCCCGGGTAACAACACTGCCGGGCTGTATTTTCAAGAATACAATGCACTAAGGCGTAAAAAAAGATAATCCCGCCATCCCGGTCAGCTTTCCGTCGATGAAGATCCCGCTAATCACCTCACCATCAGCATTATACCAGTAATAGGTACTCTTTATTGTTCCGTCATCCTCACGCAAAATTTCTTCACGTAAAAACCCGGGAGATTGCAACAAGTTCGCCATGACCTCATATGGAATGACCTTATCGCGATCATAAATCGCCTTCAATGCCTCGTAATTATCCCAAGTAACGGTTGAAAGGGCGTAATCATCGGGGTGTGCACTGGAATTCACGTTCTTTTTATATACCCAACCGTCGGTGGTAATACTGATGTAGGCAGTCATACCCGACCAGGGCATATCATAAAGGTAGGTTTGCTTATGATCGTCGCGCGGTTTCCATGAATCGGTGCTTTCACGGCCCGCAATGGTCATCATCCGGTCCAGGTCTGCTTCCTTAGTCTCACCCATGATAACATTCGCGTAACCCTGGTAGACCGGTCCGGCCATCAGCCCGGTATAATTATCGGGGCTGTCAGAAAGCGGTCGTTCACCCAGTGAATCATCCTGAGCAGGTGCAACCACAGCGCTTCCCATCGGGTAGCCCACCAGTTCCACCGCGTCGATTTCAACCCAACCCAGGTCCAGCACGCTCTGGTCCACCCAGATTACAACTGTATCCGTATAAAAGGTTTCTTCCAAATCGATGGTATGTGTCCACTCATCCGGACAGGTCGAAACCTCTTCAGGGTCTCCGTACCATAATAACCAGGCCTCACCGGTGGTATCGATAAACTGAATCTCCACCACCTGAGAGGGGTTATGCGTTTGATAGATCACCAACTCCGTGGGGATAACCGGCGTTTCGTAATAGAGAGTTAGCGATTCTTCAGTATCTGGCCACTCTGGCGCCCAGGCAAGCAGATTTTCCTCGCAGTAGTCCACGTCTGGGGCACCAGTCGCTTGCATCGCAGAATAATCGTCCGAGGAATATTCCGAACTGGCCTCAGCCCGCACTGCCCATTGCCGGATCACCTGGCTGGCAGGAAGGGGGGTCGCTTCAATTTCATCAGCATCATCAAGCTCCCAATCCTCGTCGTCCCAGTCCCAGTCTTCATCATCCCAGTCCCAATCATCAAAATCAAAGGGCTCGGCTTCAAAAAAGCTCAAAGATTTGAGCACTGCATTAAAAACTGGCTCCAATTCTTTCCAACGCTCCTCAGGTGCCAGCGCAGTCATATAGAATTCTTGCTTCGGATAGGGCACAGCGACAAAGACCTTACCCTTCAATGCCTGCCCGTCCTCTTCGCCTGAAAATTCCGCCAGCAGACCTTCAACCCCGCCCACCTTGGTTTTTTTAGGTTTGCTAAACTCACCCTGGCTGGCATCAGCTTGCATTTCATTCAAAATGTCCTGCGCACTTTTGTCTTCTTCAACCAATTCGCCATAGACAAAGATAAATGGGCCAACTTCTTCCTGAGCATCATCGGGCATCATCATCACCATGCCCCACATCTCTTCAAGTTCATAGTCGGACACCCTTTGCAATTCATATCCGCCGGCATCCGATCGAATCGTTTCTCCAAGTTTGGGGCCTTTTTTCCCGCCCAGGCTGCAAGCCAGGGTAGCCATCAGCAGCATGGATACGATTAATACGAATCGATAGTGTCTTTTAATCATGTTCTTCTCCTTTATAAAGATCAACTGTGAAAAAGCTTACAATGGATACGCTTTAAGGACGTTGGCTCATACTTACGCGTCCACACCAAGCGGAATTACGGATAAACCTGACTAATTATAAACGATTTAATGTGATTCTTGGGCAGTTTTTCTGATGCCTTAATCCGGTTTTTCGATTAAATGATTTTCTCTGTTCGCCCGGCCAGGTTGCGTAGATGTTCCAACTGTCCCAGATGATAGCAGTGATGAAAAAAGAAGAAAAAAACCACATAGCCGCGCCGGTCTTTCCCTTGGAAGTATTCAATCTCATCATCAAAATCGGCTGCGCTCATACGTGCCAGATATTCCGTAACAAGCCCGTTCAATTTGATATAAGTTTCCACCAGCACGGGCAGTTTAAGCACACCGGGGCCGTCCCCCACAACAGGCTCTGATCCAAACCCGTAATGCTCCAGGTTCGGCAGGTCTGCTGGTCGCGCTCCGCCCAGGAATTCGAGTATGTCTGTAAGGTTGAGCACCAGGTGTCCCATCACCCAGTTCAGGCAATTCCCGCCGGGTTGCGGCTGCAGCAGGCTATCCTCATGGCTGAGGTTGTCCACCTGTTTGAGCATCAACGCCTGCTCATCAACAAGCATTCTAGCAAATTCATCCTTGTTAATCATCTTTCCTCCATTTTCTTCGGAATTATCCGATGTTCAGAAACAACGGCTCATGCCACCATCTTTCTGGCAAAAGCTCTAAGCCTTTAGCTTTCTTTTTCAAAGTTATGGCAAACAACGCCAACGGGCTGACTTATGTGTTCAGCCTTTACATGCCGATTGAGGCTATATCCACAAAACAGTTAAGCATACAGGTCTTTTGCGGTTGGCAAGTTTCTCTCACGCGGCCTGGTCAAAATAAATTGGGTTGGAAAGCAGCGCGGGCAGCGGCGGTATGCCGGGTAGAAAAACCCGCCAGACCTCCACACGCATAAAACCCGGCGCCGTCACCGGAACTTCACAACGGTATTCGCCTGCCGTCGGCGCGGTGAAGATGTCAACGATAGCCTCGGGGGTAATCGCCTTGACGACATCACCTTGCTGCAAGCCCTTGAAATCCAAGCTCAGCGACTGTCCGACCTTAAAGTCCAAACTGTCACCCATCAGCGCCTCACCGCACCACATGTTCAACAACGGCCCTTCAGGCGAGAAGGTGATAAAACCGCGCCCGCCGCGCACTGCTGCCAGGATATCTGTCATTCCGCTGGACTGGGCATACACACACATCGTGGGTCCGCCCAGGATCTGGAATAGCCGGTCGCGGTGATAATCACTGCCTCCACAAATGGGAACTTTCTTTCCACCAGCCAGCAACCCCTGCCATAGCGCCATCGCCCGCAGGTTCGATTCGCGCATCGGGCCGTTCCACACTTCCAGCACATCGAAGGGCAGCGCATCCATGTCAAACGCAAACGGGCAGGATTCTTCAAAGGGATGATTCAGCGTGATCAACGCGCCGCGTTCTCGCGCGGTCGTGAAGACTTTCTGGGTTTCCTCTAAGTTGTTGGTGAAATAAGGTCCATCGAAGGGCCGATCCACGCCGACAAAATTGGCATGCCCCAGGTAATGCGACCATTCCACCCCGGGGATCATCGTTAATCCCGGGATAGCGGGCAAAGCATCTTTACTGATCATCTGGTTGTGGTCGGTAATCGCCAAAAAATCCAACCCGTGACGTCGAGCGTGTTGGCCCAGTTCCTCAAGCGTTAAAATACCGTCCGATGCCAGGGTGTGCGTATGCAGGTCACCCTTCAACAGGCGCATGGCTTTGGGGGTGAATTCAAGCTCGTAGGTCACCCGCACGCCCTGGGGGGCGACCTGATAAGCGCCAATCAGAATCTGCCAGGTACCCGGCGCCAAAGGCACAGCCCGATACCCGGGGGTGGCCCAGGTCTCGCTGATTGAAATATCTCTCTTATCCGATCCCGAAGCGCCGACCTGCTCGCCATCCGGTCCAATTAAGCCTAGGTCAATAATATTGACGCCCACACGTCCTGTGAACAATCCCGACTCGGTTTGCGTTTCTGGGTGGGCATAGCGCGCATAGGCATAACTGAGGTGCAGCATTTCCATGCCCGGCGGCATTTCAAAAGGCAGGGTGATATAATCGCCCTCCTGTGCATGTTCAATAAAAATATCAATGCTGACCCGATGAGGGTCGGATTTCTTCTGTGGCGTGTTTGTTGTCATTCGACCTGCCCTTCACCTTCAACAGCCCGGACACCTTCTGCGCTCAACGGTTTGCGTCCTTTAAAGTCAATGAAAAAAGAGAAGCCCAGGCTGATGATCATTAACAAAAAGGGGAACACCGTCAATAAAAAGCGCGCGGCATTACCGGGTTGTGGGCCCGGGTTATCGCCGCTTTCAAAACCAAAGAAGACGGATAAGGCCAGGAAAGCGGCACTGGTGAACAACCCGCTCAGACGATTCATAAACCCCAACGCACTGGAGATGAAGCCTTCGCGACGCACGTTATGCTTTTCCGTATCCTCATCCATCACCCGGGCGCCGATCAAATCCATGGTGGTGATCACGCCCGCAAAGCCAAACCCCACCAGGGACGCACTGAGAATGGCAGTGATTAGCGAATTGGCAAAAAACAGTGGTACATATGCCAGCGCCAGGGTTGCCAGGGCCAGGCGCCAGATCAGCACCAGGTCGTATTTACGCACAAAATATGCCCACACCGAGACACAAACAATTGCAATCAACAACACCGAAGCAAACAGGATCGTGGACTGAGCGTCGGGGATTTGTAGACGATACTTGACAAAAAATGGCAAACCCGCCAGCACCAGCGACATCGCTGCACTGTAAAACGCATTGGCGAACCCGGCGATCCAAAACTTGCGGTTGGCGAACAAGCTCTTCAAGCTGTGCCATAGCTCGGCCTTCTTTTCCCCCGGCGCAACTTCTTTTTCCTGGCTGGTCAGTGACATATACAAAATCACCACACCGCCCAAAACACCATAGATCACCGAGGTCCACCCATAACCAATCATGTTAGTTATTAGGGGCGTCAGGGCAATGCTGATGATCATCGCCAACAACTGAAAGGCCTGACGCATGGCATTGGCTTTGGCACGGCTGGTGTCATCCGGAAAGATCTCTGGAAAGAGGGCTGCATAATTGGCATTGATCACCGAATCAAGCGTACCGGTGAAGATGTAAAACAGCATGGCATACGCATAGAGCGCCTCGCCTGCCAGGAAGGCTGGCGTGTTATAAAAGGCAATCAACCCCAACACCAGCAGCGGGGTGCCAATCACCAACCAGGGGCGCCTTCGTCCCCATTTTGAACGGGTCCGATCCGACAAAAAACCGTAAACAGGGTTATCCAAGGCGTCAATAAAGGTATAGATGAACAGGATCATCGCCCACTGGGTGGTTTTTAAACCCAGCTGGTCCACATAGAAAATGGCAGCATAGGTCTTCAGCATGTTAATCGGGATGGATGTGCCAAACATGCCAATAGCATAATTGAATGATTTAAAGCGTTCAGATTTCATGGCGATCGTCTCCTTTGGCTCCATAACCGGGTTGATCAATGCACTTAAATAACTGCTCTTATTATAAAAGCAAATCCAGCGTCCGGCGGCGTAATCCGATTTATCACAAATCTTAAAGTCTGAACTTTTTCCTCCTGGACGCATCGAGGCAACTCCAATTTCCGACTAAGTGCTTATCGTGAACACCAATTATTTGTCTCAAAACATACACTTATTCCCTGGGGTGTTTAAGCAGTATAACCACCTCACCTGTCCAGCCGAAAGTTTTGTTCACATCGAAAGCAGCGGTTAATTCTCAACCGCCTTTTCCAAGGGTATTCATTACGGTTTCCAGTCCAGCGTTATCAACCAGGCTGCCCGCATATCTTCCTGTCTTCGTCGTGATCACTTTATATCCCCATCCCATCATAAACCTGCCTTTCTCAATCTATTATTGATGGGTTAACCACGGCATCAGGTCTGTGCTCAAACCCAGTCAAGGCGAGCCATAAAGTGTCGGAGCAGTTCCGGCGCCCAGGTGACTTTGAGCCCGCGAATTTCATCAGCCTTTTTCATGACCGCGCGGGCAACTTCGCCCACATAATCCAGATGGCTGCGGGTATACACCCGGCGCGGGATGGCAAAGCGTACCAATTCATTGGGTGCGTTAACGACCTCCCTGGTAATCGGGTCGGGATGAGCGAACATCAAACTGCCAATCTCCACTGTGCGCACACCGCCCTCAAGGTAGAGCATGTTGGCCAGAGCTACCCCAGGGAATTGCGAAACGGGAATGTGGGGCAGAGTTCGCCCGGCATCCACATACACCGCATGCCCGCCGGTAGGCAGGTATACCGACATCCCGGCTGAACGCAGCACCTCTCCCAGGTAGGCAGTGTGTCGTTCACGGTAAGCTAAATAATCCTCGGCAATCCCCTCGTACAACCCAACAGCCACAGCCTCCAGATCGCGCCCGGCCAGCCCGCCATAGGTCGGGAAGCCCTCCCGCACAATCAGATGTTCGGCCAATTTGAGCTTCAGGTCTTCATTCCGACAGGCGATGAACCCGCCGATATTCACAATGGCGTCCTTCTTGGCGCTCATCGTGCAGCCGTCGGCATAGGAAAACATTTCCAGGGCAATCTCAGCAACGGAGCGATCCGCATAACCCGGTTCCCTGGTCTTGATAAACCAGGCATTTTCAGCAAAGCGGCAGGCGTCAAAGAAAAACGGGATTCCATAACGATGATAGAGCGCGGCCGTAGCTTTGATATTGGCCATCGACACCGGCTGACCGGCAGCAGAATTATTCGTCACGGTTAACATCCCGATGGGGATGTTTTCTGCACCAGTGCCTGTAATAAACGCTTCCAGCTTTCCCAGGTCCATATTCCCTTTGAAGGGCAGGTCCCGATCGGGGTCAGATGCTTCTGGAACCGCCAGGTCAACCGGGTGAGCGCCCAGCGCCAGTAAGTTGCCCTGGGTGGTATCGAAATGACGGTTGTTGGGCACAAATTGCCCCGGTTGCACCAGGGTTTTAAATAAAATCCCCTCGGCACCGCGGCCTTGATGCGTTGGAAGAACGTGGGGAAAACCCAGGATGTCCTGCACCGCAGATTCAAAGTGGGCAAAGCTGCGCGATCCAGCGTAAGATTCATCTCCGGCCATCATTGCCGACCATTGCCGATCGCTCAGGGCGTTGGTACCGGAATCGGTTAAAAAGTCAATCAACACATCTTCGGCAGGCACACCAAACAGGTTATTGTAGGCGCCTGCCAAGGCGGATTCGCGCTCGGCGCGGGTGGTTTGTTTGATCGGTTCAACAACCTTAATGCGAAAGGGTTCAACAAAGGGGATCGGCATGTGAGGGCTCCTTTGATGTAAAGGGATGTAGACGTCACTATAACGCCTGGAGGTCAATGATCTATTCTAATTATAATAGATCTATCCGTCCGGGGTTTGATTGTGCCGATGACTGTGGGCCGTCAGCCTGCTTTTCATGTATCCATTTCATCATCGTCAGGCGGTTCAGGTGGTGACTGTATTTGCCGCAAAGAGCGCCGAGCCAGTAAGTACACCCCCATCAGAACAAACGGCGCGCTGCCGATCAACAAAGTCAACGTCCAACGCGGGGTTGTTTCCAACCGAAGGTCCACCCAGAGCCCGATGATGATTGCAATTATTGCCACGCCGAAGGTCAGGCAGCCAGATTGCAACTGGACCAATGCCGCCTTGCGGGCTCGCTGCCCCACTGCTGTTTTCAATTCATGGTGATCGTTTTCCTTCATTGGGTTCTCTCAGTCATCCATCACTAATCCACTATGCCAATCACGCCGTCATAAAGCGTGCTTAATCTCAATACCTCTCACCAATTTTGAAACTTTTACCCAGGACGAACAACCCGGCCCCCAGCACCAGGCAGACCAACCCAAACCAGATCAATATAGGGGACGTTAAACCCCAGAGTGCAATCACCTCGATCTCCAGGTCCACCACCGCCACGGGAATTGTAATCAGCTCAGTTTCGGCCTCATCAAAAAAAGCAAAGGCGGTGATCAATTTACCCGGGTAAATGCCGCGCTGATCTCCAGAGACCGCCCAGTTGAGTGTCAGGGTTTGGTCATCGCCCAGGTTGGATTGGATTGCGCCGGGTGGGTCAACCTGCAATGGGAAGAGTTGGGGCTCAACCAGCACAACTTGCGTTGCCTCCACCCCCTTTGGCGGCAAAAGGTCCTGGTCCGTCAGACGCAGGCGTAAGTAACCTGCCTGACCCCGGCGCACCCAGCGCGGCCAGGAAATTTCAAGGTGATAATCCGCAAGGCTGGCGAACCCTTCTGATTCGGGTGCACCGGGCAACGGGCCAGCGGGGATGTTAAATTCCACCCCGTCCGTGGGCGCTGGCCAGATTATCCATCCCAGGGTGTACAAACCAAGTGCAATCAACACCAGGCCGAAAGAATAAAACTTGCGCGCCTTAGGGCTTTTTTTACGATGTGCGGGGCGTTTCATCCCAGCCAGACCATCATCAACATGCCAAGCATGATGCCAGCCGAGGTCAAAACGACTGCCGATGTGTTCGACGAGCGCAAACTTACATAAAGTGCCAAGGGCAGCAGGATCATCGCAACCAGCAAAATGCCCCGTACCCACAGGCTTTTTTTCCATACTTGAAGGGGTGGTTTATTCTGTTCAGGCATTTTTTTATTCCTATCCCAGCAAGTGAATGATCCAGGTCACCAGCGCAACCGTGGCGATTGGAATCAACCCGTAACCAATAATCTTGCGCATCACATCACCTTCTTCCCCAGAAAGGCCCACGGTGCTGCATCCCACAATGACTTTTGCAGGTGCCAAAACGCTCCCCACTGACCCTCCGGCGCTCTGTGCAGCAAGGACCAAGGGCACACTCAAGTTTAACAATAGGGCTGAATTTTGCTGCAGTGCGCCAAACAAAACGTTAGAATTGGTATTGCTGCCGGTGATGAACGCCCCCAGTGCGCCAATAAAGGGCGCCACCAGGGGGTAAAAATCACGACTGATACTTGTGCTCAGGCCTTCTGCCAGCAGGTAGGTCATCCCGCTGTGAAGCATGATCGAAGCCAGCCCAACCATCGCCAGAATGCCCAGGCTGGAATTCACACCGCCCCTGACCACCTTTTGAAGGATCCGCTTCAGCGACCCGGGTTGATGGTAGCCGACCATTCTATAGATGGCAGCCGATAGCAAGCTGGAATATAAAAGTATTGCCCCGGGGTGCCCAAAAAGGTTGATACGCTGCCCGGGGCCGGCAGGGGTAAGCCAGCCAAAACTTGTGCGGACCTCCGGGAAATCCAAAGAGAACTTCACCTGGCTTAAAAATACGTCGACTGGTTTAACCAGGTTCACGCCAAAGGCCAGCAAAATCAACAGCGCATAGCAGACCAAAGCCAGCCACAGCGATTTACCGGCATCGGGGTTCTCACCCTCTACCCCGGGCTTGTGCTCGACCTGGTTTTTGTTGCGATAGGCCGGTAAGCGCAACAATAGGAGGCCAACTGCCAGCCCAACCAAACCTGCGCCGGTTGCGCCCAGCGTCCACATGCCGTTGGTCACCAGCAGATACTGGGTAAAACCCATCACAACCGAAAGCAGCGACACGGGGAGCAGAGCGCGCTTCAAGCTCTTCCAGCCGTTACCGATCAAAACCACCAGCAGACCGCCGGGAAAGCTGGCCGCCCCCAGCAGAATTGCTGTTAGGGGCGCCAGAGCCTTTGCCGACAAACCTGTAACGGACAGCAAGGCCTGAAAGGAGATGCCTAACGAGCCAAAAGAGACAGCCCAGGTATCGCCCAGGGAGGCCATAGCCACAGCCTGGAGCGGTGTAAACCCAATGGCCATCAGTATGGGCGCACACACCGCTACCGGCACCCCAAAACCGCCGGTCCCCTGGATGAACGTTACCATCAGCCAGCCAATCAGCAGCGATTGCATCACCCGGTCTTCCGTCAACTTGGGCAGCGCCTGTCCAATCATGCGGATAGCACCTGCTTCCTCGGCGACATGGAATAAAAACAGCGCCATCCAGATGATATAAAGCACGTCCAGGCTGAGCAAAATTGACTTAATATGGGCAACGGCTAAAAGCTCGAACCCCGCCCCAAAAAATAACACGGCGACTAAAACGGCCGCCAGCCAGCCCATCCCGCCCGCACGGGTACCGCCGGCGCGAAAGCCAAGCATCATGATTAACACCACCAGCACGGGTGAAAGGGCAAAAATCCAATTGATTAAGTTTAGGGTAGGGGTCATTGTTCGCAAGTGCTTTCTAAGATTTCCAGACAAAGATGATGAAATTATAAACGAGATTTGACATTGAAAAGTGAGAAACAGAAATTTAAGGAATTGACAGCGAGTTTTTAGAGCCAGAAATCTGGAAAGCACAACCTTATTTCAAGTGCACACGCCCAAATAAGATGTCACCCATCCAGTCAATTCACTCTGTCAACTGTAAACACTTCAGACCCAATCAGGCGCAACATTCATCAAAATACACATCTTCACAATCAAGCAGATAATGGTAAAATTACGTCTGAAACTGGGGCAGTGGCGGAATGGCAGACGCAAAGGACTTAAAATCCTTCGGTATTTATACCGTGTGGGTTCGACTCCCACCTGCCCTATGTTTTTATTGTCAAGAGTGTTTTCGGGGCTATTGACACAGTAATTTACAAGCAACAAAAATTTTAACCACAACGCTATACTGGTTGCATAAATGCCCCGGTTCAGATTAACATCACCCTAATCACCACTTGCAAATTATTTTTTTTACAATATACTCTCAATGCAAAACGATTCAAATTATAAGGAGAAAATTATGCGTAAAAAGTCAATCATTTTCCTGTTCGTTCTCTTCCCCCTGGTGGTTGGTTTGGCATGCCGCTTTTCAAGTAAGCCCGACCCTACCGCCACCCCGACAGAAGAACCGATTGCAGAAGTCACAACCGAGCCTGTCGAGAAGCCAACGAAAACTATCGAAACCCAGGAACCCGAAAGTCCTGCCTCCAGGCCGCCACAGGGCGCAGGCGACATAGCCATCCTTGAGCCAAGCGCCTGGTACCAGGACGATTCGGAGGTTTTTTTCGGCTATTTATTCGAAAATCAATCTGCTGATGTCGTCTATGAAGGGGTCGAATTCACCATCGGGATTTACGGCGTTTCCGGCAACTTGATCGATTCCTCCGTTATCCGCCTGCCCTTTTTCTATCCCAACACCACCCACGGCATCGCCACTTCATTTTGGCTTTCCGACGAAGATGCGCCCGTTGATGATGTTGATATCAGCTGGACTTTTACAGGAAAATCATCGCCCGACGCGTCTGAAAATCCGTTTACAGCAGAAAGTGTGGTTTTCTGGGAAAACAGCGGTTACCCCCTTATCACGGGTAAAATCGTCAACAACTCATCCAATATTTACACCGATCTGCGGGCCGACATCTTACTGTATAACGCCGCTGGTGATGTGGTTGGGGGGGGATCAACCTATTTAGATTTCATTCTCGCGGACGATTATATGGGGTTTACAACCTATGCTGATGCCTATGACGAAGTTGTCCGGGTAGAGGCCTTCCCAACCTTCAATTACAGCGTGTCGATTATAGACGAAGCGGATTACATGTACGGAGTCAGCGTTGTCGAAGATCAATACCGTGAAGGTGATTTTGGTTCTCTTGAAGGTGGGCTGATCATTAAAAATGAAACGGATATCGTTTTAAGAAACATTTATGTCTATGTCACTTTCTACGATGAAGATGGGTTTATCACCACAACCGGAAGTGATTATGTGAATTTGTTACTGCCCGGCGATACCCTTGGCCTTTCGCCCTGGATTACTTCCCAACCTGATGAAACCACAACAACAAACTACGATATCCTTTTGCTTCCCTTTGACAAGGATGACAATTACGAACTGGATAAGAACCCTTTCCGAGTTGATAACATCACGCTCACCGGCGACTCCAGTAAAAGTGCCCTGGTGGAATTCACCAATACGTACAGCAAAGAGGTCACCGAGGTTGATGTTTACGTTTTGGCCTACAACGAGGAAGGCGAGATTGTTGGCGGTGGGGATACCTGGACATCGGATTCAATCTCATCCGGGGGCACCGGTGAGGTTGAAGTATGGATATCTTATGACTATTCTGAAACCATCGATTATGTCGAAGCCTGGGTAACGCCCAGTTACTGGACGAAGTTTAAGTAAAATCGCAAATGATCCAATAAAAAATGCGGGCCTGGTGTGAACTGCACCCCAAAAGTTGGA
>LSQX01030953.1_pt1 | contig 19127 bp, 18 predicted proteins | sample 654561 | NCBI WGS metagenome assembly LSQX01 (sample SAMN04489861, study PRJNA283612) | anaerobic digester metagenome | isolation source: 4 biogas reactors fed with cattle manure at either 37C or 55C with and... | place: Denmark: Kongens Lyngby | collected 2014
CTGTATCAATAAAAATGGCGAAAGAACAGAACCTTTCGCTGAGTCCTACGAAGATATCCGGGACCTGCGGCAGGCTTATGTGCTGTCTCAAGCACGAGCAGGAAACCTATGAGCATCTTCTCAGAATTACACCAAAACCCGGTGCAATTGTTGATACTGAAGAGGGCAGAGGCACAGTTGTTGAAAGCAATGTACTCTCAGGCAGGCTCAAGGTCAAGCTTAACCGCAATCCGGATGCTATTCCGGCAACTTTTTTAAAAAGTAATGTCAAGGTTGTCAAGGACGCACAGATAAAAATTGAGCGCGAGGAGCTGGAAGCGCTCGACGGACTTGAAAATTAACAATAAAAATACTTGCATTTTGTCAAACTTGTGATAAAATAATCATTAATTATAATAGGAGGTAATACATATGGCTTATGTAATCAATGACGACTGCATTTCCTGCGGCGCATGTGAGGCTGAGTGCCCCGTTGAGGCTATCTCAGAGGGTGATGGCAAATATGTCATTAATCCTGAACTTTGCACCGAGTGCGGCACTTGTGCAGATGTTTGCCCTACCGGAGCTCCACAGGCAAATAATTAAAATAATAAAAAGCAGGCATCTCAAAGGATGCCTGCTTTTTTATGTCTAATCTCACTTATGCAATTCGGATTTGTTAAAATCGCCAAGCATTTTTATGCAATTACCACATACTGTCTGCCCTTTAAAAACAACAATATCCTCGGCGTTTTTACAAAAAACGCATGAAGGTAAATGCTTTTTAAGGACGATTTTGTCGCCCTCAACAAGTATTTCCACCGAATCCTCATTTTCCTTGAGGTCAAACATTTTCCGAAGCTCTTTTGGCAATACTATTCTACCAACTTCGTCAATCCTTTTAACAATTCCAAAGGATTTCAACAATATCATCTCCAATAACCAAAAGCTAGTTGACTTCTAAGTAAATATACCATTTATTGACAAAATAGTCAACATAAATACTGACAAAAATTGGCAAAATATATCGGTCATTTTTATGCTTTTTAACAGTATAAATAATTATATATGTCAATTTATAGGGGATGAGCGACAGATGATGAACTATATATGGGTGGGATTAATGGTTTTTGCCTTCATTGCGGCAGCATTTCAGGGAAATATGCAGCAGCTTTCCAACTCCGTTATTCAGGGGGGAGTGGATGCAGTCCAGTTGTGCATTACGCTTATGGGAAGCATCTGTCTCTGGGGCGGTCTCATGAGAATAGCACAGCAGTCGGGGCTGACAACGGTGATAAGCAGGCTGCTTTCTCCTCTGCTGAAAATTGCTTTTCCGGGGATGGACTTATCATCACACGAGGCTGGTGCAATTTCCATGAACATAACGGCAAATCTTCTCGGCCTGGGCAACGCGGCAACACCGCTGGGGCTGGAGGCAATGAAGCACCTTCAGGCTCACAACCCCGATACAATGACTGCCACAAATGAAATGATAACCTTTGTGGTGCTCAATTCCGCCGCTCTTCATCTCATCCCGTCAACAGTTGCCCTGCTGCGCCAGCAGTTCGGTGCTGAGAACCCTCTCGATATTATGCCGGCGTCATGGCTAAGCTCGGCCGCCGCTTTGACAGTCGGCATAACTCTGACCAAAATATTCAAACGGAGGGTGGAGAGATAATTGGATAGATTCACCGTATATATTCTGCCTTCGATTGTCGTATTCATTGTTCTCTGGGGTACCTTTAAGGGAGTTAAGGTATTTGATTGTTTTATTGAAGGTGCCAGGGACGGCATGAAAACGGTTGTGGGGCTGCTACCTTCATTACTTGCTCTTGTGCTTGCAGTTTCCATGATGAGGGATTCAGGTGCGCTTAATTCACTTGTAATGGCACTTTCTCCCGTCGCAAAGGCTCTGGGAATACCAAGGGAGGTGATGCCTCTGACGGTTATCAGCCCGATATCGGGCAGCGGGTCATTGACGGTTTTTGAAAATATTCTGAAAACATATGGGGTAGATTCAATCGCTGGCAGAGTAGCGTCGGTAATAATGGGCTCGACCGAAACAACATTCTATGCCATAACAGTCTATTTTGGCTCGGTAGGAATTAAGAGGACTCGTTATACAGTTCCCTGCGCTCTTGCAGCTGACCTTACAAGCTATATCTGCTCCGCATGGGCTGTCAAAATGTTTTTTAATGTTAACATTTAGAGCCTTGAAATTATGTCGAATTCTGCTATAATTAATCGTAGTTTAAATTTCCAAGGAGGTATCAATATGAGCATTATTAGTGTTGCCGCAAAACTGTTGAAGAATTTGAATTTCAGGTACGGCGAAAAGCTGTATAATAAGAATCCCGCTGAGCCGATTGCACCAGCAGTGCCGGACAAAATAGAAAACGCAGTCAGCGATTGCTTTTGTGTCGGTTATTCAATAACGGATGTTATGCCCGATGATATGGATAAGAAGAAATACTATGTAGCCGGCTACAGGATGAACAATCCCGCAACGGGTGTCCTAAACCCAATGACAGCCAGCGCAGTATGGATGGACGATAAATCAGGCAGGGGAGGCGTTGTTTTCTGCTCGATTGACACTGTGGGCATGACAAGCTATGATGTTAATGTTATCAGGGATTCACTCAAGGATTTTGTCAGCAGAACAGGCTGCCGCTCTATAAATATTTTGAGCACTCACAACCATTCAGGCATTGACACAATGGGTCTTTGGGGGCCAATCCCCAAGTCCGGGCGCGATGAGGCATATATGAAAATAGTACATGATGGCGCAAAAAAGGTTATCGAGCAGGCTTATGAGGATAGAAGGGACGGCGACCTTTTCTACGGCACAAAGGAGACACCCGATATTCAGCGTGATTCAAGAGACCCGCAGGTTTTTTCAAAGGTGCTTGCACGGTTGCGCTTCGTACCCTATGACGGAACAAAAGAAACCTGGATACTCAACTATGCCTCACATACTGAGTCCATGCTCGGCAAAAACTCATTGGTGAGTGCGGATTTTGCACATTACATCCGTGAAAAAATATCGAGCGAGGCAGATGCAAGAGTCTGCTACACAGTGGGCGCAATCGGCGGCTTAATCAGGCTCAAGGAGTTAGACCCGGACAATATAAAATCAACGATTATTGGCGGCCACACAATAGCACAGACAGCCCTTGAAATTGACAATGAGCGCAAGCTTTCACCGAAAATTAATTTTATAAGGCAGGAATTCTATGCCGTTGCAGATAACATTCTGCTTGTCTTTGCGGCAAGAGCAAAAATTATCAAAGCAAAAAGATACTCAGAGGGCAAAGGCTCTCTCAGCCTTTCAATGAAGTCGGAGATGACCCTATTTGATATTGACGGGCTTAAAATGCTTATGCTGCCCGGTGAGATTTTTCCGGAGCTGGTTTACGGTGGATATCTCAGTGCAGAGGAATCCGCAACACGAAAAGGGCCGGAGATTAACCCCAAGCCACTGACAGAAATTGCAGGGGACAAAGAACTACTGGTATTCGGCCTTGCAAACGATGAAATAGGCTATATTGTAACCCCCAACGACTATTATCTTCATCCCACCGAACCGTTCATAACCGGTGCCAGAGATCAGGATGACAGGAGGCATTATGAGGAGACAAACGGTCTCGGACCTAAAACCGCTGACAAAATTGCCGAAGTATTTACAGGCATGATAAAAACTTTTTATGAAGGATAAGTAAATTTTTTTGTTTTCCTCTTTTTAGTTTTGCGTTTTTTTGATATAATCGCTGTTAGTGGTCATGAAGGGACAAAAGAGCTTTCTGTGGCACAGCTCATTTCCTGAATTAACCGAGAGCTTTGACGAAAAATAGAAAGAAAGGTGATTTCGTGAAAAAAGCTGTTGCTGTTTTACTTGTGCTTATAATGTCCTTTTCCCTCTTTGCCTGTTCCGGTGGAGATGATGACAAAAGCAGTTCGTCAACTGATAATGTAACTAAGACCGTTGCAACCACCAAAAAGAATAATCCGCAGGGTACTTCCTTGCCGGATGAAACCACATCAGGCGCCAGTGAAGAGGTCACTATCAAAGAGCCAAAGCCTATGCCGAAAGGCGAAAAGGTCAAAAAACCAACCAACAAATATGGGTTGCCTGTTGACGCTAATTATTTGGAGAATCTGAGAAAAATCTTTGCCAGCAACAAATATACTTTTGATATGAATATGAATGTAAGATTTGAAGGCCAAACGTTTTATGTCCCGACTGTGATTTGCCGCAATGGTAAAAAGATTGCCATGGATTTTGAAATCGGGATTTCCAGCTTCTTGAAAGGGCTGGACAAATCGGCATCATCCGTAGCATCTGCATTTTTTTCTCTTGCCGGAGTAAAAAATATGAAGATTAAGTATATATCTACCGGGACGAAAAATTATCTGGTTATGACATCTCTCAAAAAGTATGTGGAGCTTTCCGATGAAGAATCGGTCGATTATGTCGGCGGCATATTGGGTGATACATCTATTAGCAGTGATGCCGATTATGTCGGAACCAGTAAAATCAAGGTTGGCGGCATAAACTATGTCTGCGAAGAGTTTAAATCACATGATGGAGAAAAAAGAAGGTACTATTTCTGCGACGGAGAGCTAAAAAGAATCGAATTAGATGCTGGTGCAAATACCTCGATTATAGAGGTCAACAGCATCAAAGGCACCGTTAACAACTCCGCTTTTTCGATTCCGTCTGATTGTAAACCTATGTCAACACAGGATAAGTGACAGGTGTTGTTATTATGCAAAAAACTGTTCTTATAACGGGTGCGTCAGGCGGCATAGGCAGTGCCTGCGCCGCAGTTTTTGCCCGAAACGGCTATAATGTTGTATTAAACTATTTAACAGCTCATGAGCGGGTCAAAGCTCTTGCTCATGAGCTTTCCGCTTTTGGCATAAAAACGCTTGCATTCAAAGCAGATGTTTCAGATATTGAGCAGGTGCGCCGCATGATAAAGGAGACCCAAAGGCAATTTGGCTTCATAGATGTGCTTGTAAACAATGCCGGTGCAGCACAGCAAAAGCTCTTCACGGACATAACGCAGGATGATTATAACAGAATTTTTGATATTAATGTCAGAGGCACCTTTAACTGTTGCCAAAGTGTTGTGCCAGAAATGATAGCTCGGCAAAGAGGCAAAATAATCAATGTTTCATCCATGTGGGGGGTAACGGGTGCCTCCTGCGAGGTGCATTATTCTGCTGCTAAAGCGGCTGTTATCGGGTTTACAAAGGCTCTTGCCAAGGAGGTCGGTCCGTCGAACATTCAGGTCAATGCGGTAGCACCCGGCTTGATAGACACCAAAATGAATGCCGAGCTTGACGAGCAGACAATCAAATTACTTGCTGAGGATACCCCCCTGTGCAGGATAGGCAAACCTGAGGAAGTAGCCCGGCTTATACACTTTCTCAGCAGTGATAATTCTGATTTCATTACAGGCCAGGTGATTAGTGTAGACGGTGGATTCTCTATATAGAAGTACACAAAAATTCCTTGATTTTAACCAAACAATGTGATAAAATTATGCTGATAATTACCTGATGTTGGGTCAAACTCATTAGCTTAGTTCCTGAAAAAAGAATCGGAGGTATACAAATGGCGTCATTTTGTCCTAAGTGTAATGGAAAACTCGGTATTACAAACCTGGGCGCTAACTGCCCTCATTGTGGAGTCAATTTGCTTTATTTCGATATTGAAAGAAGACTCCTTGCCGATGCAGATGCTGCCGAGGCTGAGAGTGCGCGCTTTAGTAAAAAGCTTTCAAGGGCAAAAGCTGCTTATGCAGGCAGCCCGCTTGCAATTACGAGGATAGTATTATCCGTTCTTCCAATTGCAGCAATGTTTTTGCCTTTGGTCAAGGGTTCAATTTCAGGGCCTTTTATTGACAAAAGCTTCAGCATCGGCTTAATTGAGCTTTACAAAATCATTTCCGGATTGGATTTTGACGCTCTGTTCAAATTCTTTAGTTCAGGTATCCTAGGCGGTGCATTTACAAGCTATTTTGTTTCAATTGTTGCAATTGTGCTTGCGGCGTTAAGCTCAATTTTCGGTCTTATACTGCTGTTCCTTGCCTGCTCAAGGCTCGGCAAAGTGCGCAGCATTTTCTTCCCCGGGTTCGGGCTACTTGCCTGTGCGGTGAGTATGTTTATGTTTACAAAATTCAGCTCCGGCTTTTCTGCGGTTTTGCCCGGAACTTTGACAGCCTCCTTAGGTTTTGGTGCATATGTTCTTCTTGGCACGCTTGTTGCTTTGCTGGCTTTGAATATTGTTATTTGCATTGTCGGTATCCCTATAACCTACAAAGAGAAGTTTGTCGGTGGCATTCCGGCTGACAGGTACTTTGAGGCTGTTGCCGCCGGTGAGGATATTGAAGCTCTTCGCCGCCAGATAACGCAGGAGAGGAAAGAAACTCAAAAGGCTGAAGAAAAAGACGGCGCACAAGAAAAACACAAGGAGAGCGAGCCTGCAAAAGCTTAATAATTGGTGTTAACAGCTTCGGCGGCTGCATTTGCAGCCGCCGATATAATTTTTGTCTAAAATTTCAAAAACCTGTTTGCAAATATTCGCAGTACTATATAATAGCACCAATATATAAAGCACTGCGATATAAAACGCTGAAATGCAAAGGAGATGGCAAGTGGGTTGGACAATTCCACCCCTTTTTCATTCAAAGCTATCAATTAATGCAATCAAGAACCAAAAGGATTCTGGAAGAAATCAAAAATGTTCTTGGTAGTTTCCTCCTCCGGAGCAGATGTGCTGCCCTTATCTTCAATGAGCTTGACCTTGATATCAAAGTTGTTAATCTCATAATTATTGCTGATTCTGCAAAGTGTTAGAGTCAGGGTGTCGCCCACCGAGCAGTTGTCAATCCTATCGAGCAAAACATCCGGAGTAGTGAGCTCTTTGCCGTCAACGGCTATTATCATGTCATACTGGCGCGCATCGGTGTTTGCAAGGCTGCTGGTCTTATCTATTTCCATAATTATGAGCGAGCCGGCTGGCAGGCCTTTAATCTGCACAATCATGCTGTATTGCTGGCTTGCACTGACCTCGCTGTATCTTATGCCCAGCATCGGCCTGTCGGGGACATAACCGAATTTAATGAGATTGTCAATGACGCTTTTGGCATCCGAAATCGGGATGGCAAAGCCCATGCCTTCATATTGCATATCGGCAATTTTTATTGAGTTAATGCCTATTACCTGACCAAATACATTGACAAGTGCTCCGCCTGAGTTGCCGGGGTTAATGGCAGCATCATGCTGGATGCATTTCATAGTGTAGGTGCTGGTAATTGAACGATCAATTGCGGAAACCATGCCTGCCGTGAACGAGCCAAAAAATTCCGTGCCGCCTGGATTACCTATTGCATAGACGGACTCACCTACTTTTAGATTGTTGGAATTGCCGAACTCTGCTTTTGGAAGACCCGTTGCCTTTATTTTAACAACGCCAACATCAGTTCGGGTATCGAAGCCTACAATCTCTGCATCATAAGTCTTTTTATCTGAAAACTGAACAGAAACGGAAATACCGGATTGGCTTATTACATGGGCACAGGTAATAATATAGGTATAGTTTTTGCCGCTGTCCTCCGACATGATTATGCCGGAGCCTTCACTCACCACGCCGCCTGTGCTGTTTGAATAGACTATTATGCCGACAACGGAGGGCTTGACCTTTTCAGCAATCTGAACGGGAGTCAATGCACCCTCGACTGCCGCTGAGGAGTTGTCGTCCTCCGGTGTTTGAACGATGTTGAGCTGTGTGTCATCACTTATCGCCTGAGTTGTTGTTTCTTTCTGTGTCAACAAGTTGTTATTGCCGTTGCCTCTAATCAGAAAACCCCCAACTACCGCACCGGCAAGAATTACGACTGACAGCAGGATTGAAAAGAATACCTTGACACCCCTGCGGCGTTTTTTAATACTTGCGCTATTGCCGCTTCCATGGTTGTAATAGTTATTATTGTTGTAGCCCTGATACCCTCCGCCTGCGGGGGGATAGTTGAACTGCTGCTCGTAGTTGTGGTTAAACTGATTGGAAGAACCGGCGTTGTATGGATTATACCCTTGAGAATAAGGGTTTGCGTTAAATGGCGGCTCATTGTAAGGTGGCTTTTCACCACTTCCACCCACATCATCATAACCTGCGGATTGTTCGTCTTTATGAAGAGCTTCGTCCTCGCTGTTAAGCTCAGGCTCCCTCTCTGGTCCATCCGGAGTCAGGTTATTATTGTTATCGTAGTCGCTCATAAATAAACCTCCAGTTGAATTTGATATTTCTAGCATAGACCGACATTGTTAAATAAATATAAACAATCGGTGAAAAACTAAAAAACAAAAAATAAATATTCTGAGATTAAACAGGTAGCCAGAAAATAAACTCAGTAAATTCATTTTCAGAGCTTATTGCGGTGATTTGCCCGCCGTGCATTTCAATAATAGTTTTTACAAGATAAAGCCCCAGCCCGGAACCGTTAGTATTATAGCTTCTGGATTTATCAACCTTATAGAACCTCTCAAATATCCTGCTTATCTCATCAGATGCAATTCCTTCGCCCGTGTTTTTGATTCGGATTATCGCACGCTCCTTGTCCGATTCAACTCCGAAGTTAATCGTGCCACCCTCCGGGGTGAATTTGACTGCATTGTCAATAAGGTTATAGATAACCTGATTTATCATGTCCTCGTCAGCCTTTATCGTGACGCTTTTTATGGTGTCCATGCCCGAAATTTCAATGTTCTTTTTTTCAATTATTTGTTCAAATGCAAGTGTAGTCTTGAAAATCATTTCGGATATATCAAAATCAACGGGCTTAATAGAGAGTTCACCGGCTTCAATTTTCGACATATTAAGCATTCCCGTAACAAGGCGGGATAATCTTTTGACTTCATCTGAAACAATCTTTAGATAGTATTCCCGCTTATCCTTTTCAATCGTTCCGTCGAGTATGCCGTCAATAAAGCCGCCGATAGTGGTCATAGGCGTTTTCAGCTCATGAGAAACATTTGCCACAAAGCTTCTTCTCGTTGATTCGAGAGTTGCCAGTTCCTTTGCCATTGAATTAAAGGCAATTGAAAGGTCTGTCAGCTCACCCTTGCCCGGAGCCTCAACTCTGTAGCTGAATTCACCCTGAGCATATCTTTTTGTTGCCTCCGACATCTCCCTGAGCGGGCGTGTCAGCTGATATGTCAGGAAATAGGTTGAAGCAAAAGCTATGAGCAGAGCAATTACTGCGGAAATGAAAAAAATCTGAAAAATTGTTAATAAAAAAGCCTTTATACCCGAAAGAATCGGTTGAGCAGCAAAAACATAGCCAATAGTTTCATTGCTAACCTTAATCGGCTTTGCAACAACAAAATTATTGTTTAAAAAGGTGCCGTCAAGCTTTGTCAGCTCAAAAAACTCTCCGCTAGCGGCAGTTTTGTCAAGAATCATAGTATTAATGTGATAGCTGCTGTGAAACGGGCACTTGCCCGTAAAAACCACCATGTTTTGCTTGAGTATGTGCTGGCAGTAAACCACATCGCCCTTGGTGTTGCAGATAAAAACATCGGCGTCAATTGAAGAGGAAATAGTGGAAAGCATGTTGCAGATAATTCTCACGGAATTTATATTGTCAAGCTGCGTGTTGCCCGTTTCGACCAGCTCCGTAGATGTCAATACAATATTATCAATATTCTCACTCATCAGCTGCTTTTTATCGCCTGCCCAGTATCTTACACCGAAAAAAAGCATTGCCGAACCCAGAATGACAAAGCTGAGAAGAATAATAAGGGAGGTAACCGAAAAATACTGCCGGAACAAAACGGAGCCTTGCATTTTCCTTCTCATGCCGCTCAATCCTTTGTTTCGAATTTATAGCCGACACTCCAGACGGTTTTTAGAGACCATTTTTCGGAAACTCCCTCAAGCTTTTCACGAAGCCTTTTTACATGAACATCAACCGTTCTGGAATCACCGTAGTAATCAAAGCCCCAGACCTCATCAAGGAGCTTGTCTCGAGTATAAACTCTGTTAGGGTTGCTGGCAAGGTGATAAATAAGCTCCAGCTCCTTAGGCGGTGTATCAACACGCACGCCGTTAACTCTCATTTCATAGTTTGTGAGATTTATTACAAGCTTATCATAAACGACCTCTTTTATCTCTTCCGCCGCATCAACAGAATTGCCTGCGGAACGCCTGAGCACCGCCTTTATTCTTGCAAGGATTTCTTTAGCGTCAAAGGGCTTGGTGACATAATCATCCGCTCCCAGCTCAAGTCCCAGTATCTTATCAAAGGTTTCGCCCTTGGCGGTGAGCATAATAATCGGTTTATCAGAAAATTTTCTAATTTCCCTGCAGACCTGCCAGCCATCGAGTACAGGTAGCATTATGTCAAGCAGCATAAGGTCAGGCTGGTTATCCTGAAACAATTTCACGGCAGAAGCACCGTCATTTGCAATTAAAACACGGTAACCTTCCTTTTCAAGATAGAGCCGCAAAAGCTCACATATGTTATTATCGTCATCAACAACAAGTATCTTTTCCATAGCCATTCTTTTCACTCCTTATGGGTTCAACTATGAGTATATTTTATTTAAACGGGTTTTTGTTTAATATCCTGTTAGCAAAATGTTACCAATGTGTAAACAATGAAGCTTTGCCAATAGTCCCTGAAATAAAACAGAGGATTAATGGCTCTCCTTTATGGAGTTAAGCAGCCCGCCCTTTTCTATGATATTTTTGATAAAATCAGGGAAGGCTTCTGCTTTGAATTCATCACCCGAGGTTAGGTTTTTGATAATTCCGCAATCAAAATTAACCTCAAGCTCATCACCCTGTGAGATTTTATCCGCATCCGGGCATTCCAGTATAGGCAGGCCGATATTCAGGGCATTGCGGTAGAATATTCTTGCAAAGCTCGTCGCAATAACAAGAGAAATACCTGAGGCTTTAATTGCAATCGGAGCGTGCTCCCTTGAGGAGCCGCAGCCGAAATTCGAGCCTGCTGCGATAATGTCACCGGGCATAACTTTTTTAATAAAATCCTTGTCGATATCCTCCATGCAGTGCTGTGCAAGCTCCTCGTGGTCGGGAGTGTTCAGATATCTGGCAGGTATGATAACATCGGTATCCACATTATTACCGTATTTATGAGCAATTCCTTTAACAGTCATACTTACCCCTCCTGATTGGTTGTAATAAATACAGATTTGTTCTGATTAATATAGTGCACAATTGAGTCAAGAATACTGTCAATGTTCATTTTTATTAAAGCCGAAAACTCACCGTCCGTCTTTAAGATTTCTTCCGTAATAAGCGAAACCTCGGCATTCTCCTTATCAAAGGCAGAATATTCATATTTAAACAGCTCAAAAAACCTGCCGCCTATTATCCTTTCGGCTGCCTCAAGAGTTGCCGGAGTCAGAGGAAAACCGTTTGCCTTAAAGAAGAAGGAAAGCGGGTTTTCCCTGCAGTCATCAAATAAAACGCAGAGCGCATAAATGTGCTGTTTTTCGGCGGGAAGTGCGAGAAAGGCGGCAGCAGTATCAGTTTGATTTTCCACCTGCATCTGCACATTCATGGCAAGGCCTTCGAGCAGCCGATATTTTTCGGGTATGTTGAAGCTCTCATTTGATATCACCTTGAAGCTTTGACGCAAATCCTTTTCATGCTCAAGCTTTTTTATGAAGTTTTCCTTTTCGATTCTTGAAAGCCTAACAGATTTTGCAGCTTTTATAATAACAAAAACCGTCAGTATAAGCACCGCAATTATTGCCAGAACCAAATACCAATATTTAATTAATAATTCCATAATTCACTCCATCAACAGCTTGTAAATTTCACCTTTTTTATATCCTGTTTCCTTTGCGGCGGATTTTGCCGCCTGACTTGCAGTCATTCCGCCCGAAACATAACCCTTTGCAAGCTCTGCCGCAGCATCCAAGGATATTTTTACAGGCTCGGGTTTCTGAGCGCCGCTGATTATCAGAACGATTTCCCCCAAAAGAGTGTTATCGGCATAATCCTCTGCTGCCCTGCAAAGAGTTGAAATGATAACCTCTTCATGGATTTTCGTCAGCTCCCTGACAATTGCAATCTCTCTGTCGCCCAATGCCTCAGCAAGGTCGCGCAGGGTGGCGGGCAACTTGTGAGGAGCCTCATAGAAAATCATCGTCCTCTCCTCACTTACAATTGATTCGATGTGTTCTTTTCTGCTGTGCTTGTTAACACTAAGGAAGCCTTCAAAGGTGAATCGCCCCGAAGGCATACCTGAAATAGCCAGAGCGGTTGCAAAGGCACACGGGCCGGGCACGGACTCAACCTTGACTCCGTTTGAATGGCACTGCCTGACAAGCTCCTCGCCGGGGTCGGATATTGCAGGCATCCCGGCATCGGTGACAAGAGCGCAGCTTTCGCCTGAGAGGATTTTTGCCACTATCTGCTCGCCCCGCTCACGGCGGTTATGCTCATGGTAACTGACCATGGGCTTTTTTATATTGAAATGGTTGAGAATTTTTATTGTTACTCTCGTATCCTCTGCGGCAATGAAGTCACATTCGTTTAGAGCGCTGAGTGCTCTGGGCGAAAGGTCACGCAAATTGCCGATAGGAGTTCCCACAACCATAAGTTTACTCATGAATTTAACACCTTTTGTTTTTCATATTCACTGTAGATAGACTTCATTTCATTCGAATAATCGTTCCCGTCCATAATTATAAGTGGCGGCTCTATTTTCATGCCGTGCCTGCCTCCCTTCCTGCCCTCGACAAGGACAAGCCAAGGAGCGGTTGACTCTCGATGGCAGACAAGGCGGAGCCTTTTAGGCTCTATAGAGTATTCGCGCATCAGGCAAAAGATATCGCAAAGCCTCTCCGGACGGTGACACAGGCAGAACCTGCCTCCAAAACGAAGCAGACTGCTTGCAGCTCTCATTACGTCTGCAAGGCTGCACATAACCTCATGCCTTGCAATACAGGCAGCATCATCGCTCGAAATTTTCATGCCGGCGTTTGCAGCATTGTAGGGAGGGTTCATTGTAACCAAATCAAAAACCCCTAAGGGAAGAACACCCTTTAGCTCCCTTAAATCGGCATTGATTATTTCAAGCTTGCCCTGCAAAGAGTTTATTTCAATTGCCCTATTAACCTGCTCACAGGCTGAGCGCTGGATATCGACTGCAGTTATCAGGCCTTCACGCTTATCTCTGCACCACAGCAGCGGGATAATGCCGCAGCCTGTGCCAAGGTCACAGATTCTGTCAACACTTTTTGGTGATGCAAAACAGGCCAGCAGCAGAGCGTCCGTTCCGAAACCATGCTCTTGAGAAATAACAGCCGTTATCCCGGAACCGAGATATTCATTTGCCTTGGCGTTCATAGCATACCTCCGTCATTGTCTGCCCCTTATCATATCCCAGTTCAAAGCATTTGAAAAGAACTTAACAACAGTGCCGACTCTACTGAAAACACTCGGGTTCCATTCGCTCTCCGGGGCAGGAGTAATCCCCAAATCTTTAAGTATCGGCGTCAAAGCCTTAAATTTTTCAATAAAGCTCTCGCAGTCCATGCTGCCGCGCTTTGCCCACCCCGTCTGCGCAACTGCCGCAGCACGTGGGAAGGTCATATGGCACAGCTTATTAAAGTCGCACATATATTCTGTCCATATTGTCGCTTCGATGCCGAAAATATTTTTTTTGCCCTGCTCGTTGAGCCCTTCTATGAGGGGATTAAAGTTATATGTTTTTTTAAGCGGCGTCATGCCGTAGGGATAATCAAGATAATATTTATAGAAATCGGAAATTATAATGCTGCCGCCGTTGTTTGCAAAAGCCTGACTCAAACCCTTTTTATCCATCCAGTATTGTATTACGACATTGTCTTTTATAAGACCGCTCTTGAGGCTTTCATTCCATGCAATGGCTTGTCTGCCGTGCTCGGCGAGGAAATCAACAATCCTGTTAACGAACCAGCCCTGCAGCTCCTCCTCGTTGTTAAGACCCTGCTCCTTCATCCTCTTCTGGCACTTAGGGCATTCACGCCACCTTTTTTTAGGAGCCTCGTCACCGCCGATGTGTATTCTCTTTGAGGGAAAAATTTCCATAACCTCGCTGAGCACATCGAAAACAAGGTCAAATACCTTATCGTTACCCGCACAGAGTATATCAGAATAAATGCCCTGCTTTGTGCCGACGCTTAATTGCTCCCCTGTGCAGGAAAGCTCAGGGTAGCAGGCAAGAATAGCACGTGTATGACCGGGCATATCAATTTCCGGAACAACCTCAATATGGCGCTTTGAGCAATAGTCAACAATTTCACGCATCTGCTGCTTTGTGTAATATCCGCCGTATTTGCGCATATCGTTTTCATTACCGAATTCAGAAGCGGGGCGCTTTGAGCCTATTTCCGTGAGCCGTTGCCATGCTTGTGTTTGGATTCTCCAGCCTTGGTCATCGGTCAAATGCCAGTGAAGGACATTGAATTTAAACATGGCGGCGGCATCAATAAGCTTTTTGATTCCCTCTAGCTCAGTGAAATGGCGCACGCTGTCAAGCATAATGCCTCTGTATCTAAAGGCAGGCTCATCCTTAATCAGCACACAGGGAACCCTGCCCATGACTTTTAGCTGCTTTAGGGTCTGCTCGGCATAAAAAATGCCCGCACCGCGGGCAGCTCTGATGCTAACGCCATCAGAGCTTATTTTAAGCTCATAGCCTTCTGGGTCAAAGCCCTCGGCGTTTTCAGTTATTGTTAAGGGAAAATCGGGGGTAATTTGCACCTCACCACCGAGATATTCAACAAAATCAGGATAGGGAATTACAGGCAACCGTACCATAGCTTTGCTCCTTATTTATGTAAGAGAGTTTATCATATCCATATGATTCATATAGAAAGTGCGTGTTTCCTCAGTTTCTGCCATAAGGCCTATGACTGAACCATGGTCACCGTATGTAAGCGGCATCTTCTGCCAAACACCTTTTATATGCGCACCCTCAATATATTCTGTGGAAGCATCAATGAACGGAGCATATGAGGATATGGTGTTCACCAGCCCGTCATTGGGCAGCCAATCTTCATTTATCGGATAATCAGTTTTGTCATTTTCGGAATATTTGCCCATAAGTGTTGCGGGAGGCATGAGCACATTGAGCATATCGGCAGTCGGCTCATGGAAACCCGTGGATTCATTTTTGATTGTGCCCTGAACTGCAAATGAGAAGTAATAGACGCCCGGCACCGTGGTTATTGTGGAATTTAGCTGCTTTGCTCCGTCAAGAGTAAGGTCATGAAAGACATTATCCTGTGTTTGAGCAAGCTCCATAATTCTGTCATATGCAAGGTCAAACCTGCCGTTATCCCTCGAAAAACCGAACTGCAGCAGCTGCATATCTATGATATCATTCAAGTCGGTGCTGCCGATAAGGGAAACGCCGGCATAAAATAAATCAATTATCGTGTTAATCATATCTTCATTGAGAGTGTAGAGCAGCGTTGTGCCGTTATGCGGTGCGGCAAGAGTAGTCACGCTGAAAATCCAATCTGCCTTGTTGCCGGTGAAGAGAGGCGAAATCTCATCCGAAGCAGTGGCAGCAATTTCCTCCCTGTTGCCGTAAGCCAAAAGATGCGCCAGAATTCTGACGGTAGCACCCCCGAAGCTGTGGCCGTAGAGATTGACCTTTTTCAGGTCTCCGTTTGCATCTGGCTCACCCCAGCCCTCAAACAGCGGCTTTTCGTATGTTCGTCCAAATCGGGCATGCCCGTATTCTGCACTGTGAGCGGCACCGTAGTCAACAGTAGTCCCCGTTAACTGAGCGTAGAGCTCACATGCTCTGTCCCACGCACTCGAGAAAGGTCCGACAGACGCGGCATGGCAGTCATAGCCCTTCTCATTGAGATACTCTATAAGATTGCCCGTTGTTGCACCCCAGTAAGGTGCAACGGAGTTAATGGAGCTTGTAGTCCCCCAACCCCCCATGCCGTGAACCATGACAAAGGGATAGAGAACAGGTTCCTTTATTTCCGGCGGATTTGTGCCGCCGCTTACAAGGAGAAGAATCATACTGACAAGAACGCTCGCCAGCTTTTTAAAGAATAACATATTATTACCCTCTCTATCCAAAAAAGATTTTAATCTTCTTCTTTTTCGTCTTCGTCCTCTTCAATGGACAGTATTTCAACCCTTATTTTACCGATTCTTCTGTCCTCAACATTAAGAACGGTGAATCTAAGGTTTTCATAAACCACTTCATTCATTTCACCGTCCCTGGGCAGAAAACCGAGATTGCTTATAATGAAACCGCCGAGTGTATCATAATCTCCTTGCGGGATTTTTGCGCCTACAAGCTCGTCAACCTCTTCGATATCCGTTATTCCGTCAATTGTAAAAGTTGTTTCGTTGATTCTTGAGATTTCCTCCTCCTCATTGTCATATTCGTCCTGAATATTGCCGACAATTGATTCCAGCAAATCTTCAAGCGTTACAATGCCCGCAGTGCCTCCGTATTCATCGACCACAACAGCCATCTGAACATGGCTTGCGGTCATTTCCTTAAACAGCTCGCCGCAGCGCTTTGTTTCCGGCACATAGTATGCACTGCGCATGAAATCTCTGAGCTTTTTATCCTCAGGCAAATCGTTGCCTATGAATTTAAGCAAATCCTTAATATAAACGATGCCGATAATATTATCGGGGTCATCGTCATAGACGGGGATTCTGGAATAACCCTCGTCAATAGCTATATCAATAACCTCCTGAAGCGGGTCATCTGCCTCTACGGCAACCATGTCGGTTCTGTGTGTCATAATATCCCCAACATCAATATCGTCAAACTCGAAAATGTTGTTTATCATTTCCTTCTGGGAATCTTCAATAACCCCATGTTCCCCGCCGACATCGACCATCATGCGAATTTCTTCCTCTGTGACAGATTCAAGATTGGCATTGGGGTCTATACCCATCAGGCGAACAACACCGTTAGCCGAAAGGGACAGTATTTTAACAAAAGGCTTTGCGAGCTTTGAAAAAAAGTTCAAAAAACCGACCACGGCAAGAGAAACCTTCTCCGGTGCATACATACCGATTTTTTTCGGCACAATCTCACCGAGAACCAGTGAAAAGTAGGACATAATTACCGTGATAATAAAAAGTGAGAAGCTGTTGATAACTCCTGCGGGAATATGGACTTTGATGCTTGTTTGCAGAATGGCACCTGAGAGCATATCAACAAATGACTGAGATGCGGATGCGGAGGTGAGAAAGCCGGCAAGAGTAACACCTATCTGAATTGTTGAAAGAAAGCTGCTCGAATTGCGTGTCAATTTTAATATCTGCTTAGCCTTTTTGCTGCCCTCATTAGCCATTTTTTCGATTTTATTGTCGTTTAAAGAGATAATGGCAATCTCGCTCATTGCAAAAAATGCGTTAATCATTATCAGTATAAACAGAAAGAGCAGCTTAACAAATATTCCTGTAGCAGGGTCAGGGTCATCCATTATTTAGTTTCTCCTTTCGAATAGAAAACTGTTTGATTATTAATTATACAATACAATAATATTATTGTCAATTACTGCATTTGCTGTATTTCTTTTGAGCAAAACAGTAATCAATCAAGCTCAAATTGCCCGGTGTAGAGCTGATAATATTTGCCCTGCTGGGCAAGGAGCGCTTCATGGTTGCCTCTTTCAATTATTGTTCCGTTTTCAAGTACCATAATCGCATCTGAATTCCTGACAGTGGATAGCCTGTGCGCTATGACAAACACAGTCCTGCCCTCCATGAGTTTGTCCATTCCCTTTTCTATAAGCCTTTCGGTTCTGGTATCAATTGAGCTTGTTGCCTCGTCAAGAATAAGAACAGGCGGATTTGCAACCGCCGCCCTAGCAATTGAAAGCAGCTGCCTTTGCCCCTGACTAAGGTTTGTTCCGTCGCCCGATAGCAATGTTTCATAGCCCTGCGGCAGCCTTGTTATAAATGAATCTGCATTTGCAAGCTTTGCCGCATTTATTATTTCTTCATCCGTTGCATCAAGCTTGCCGTATGCAATGTTTTCCTTGACGGTCCCGTTGAACAGGTGGGTATCCTGAAGAACCATTGCAAGAGAGCGGCGCAGGTCGTCCTTTTTTATCTTTTTAACATTTATTCCGTCATAGGTTATTTTGCCGCTACTCACATCGTAAAAACGGTTGATAAGGTTTGTAATAGTTGTTTTACCCGCACCCGTGGAGCCTACGAAGGCGATTTTCTGGCCGGGCTTTGCATAGAGTGAGATATTGTCAAGCACAGTCTTTTTGCCGTCATAGCTGAAGGTTACATTTTCAAATCTGACATCTCCGCAAAGCCTCGTGTAGGTAAGGCTGCCGTCGCCGTGCGGGTGTTTCCACGCCCAAATGCCCGTTCTCTCCTCGCACTGCGTAATGCTCCCGTTTTCATCCTCCTTGGCGTTTACAAGGGTTACATATCCGCCATCCTGCTCAGGCTTTTCGTCAATTATTTCAAAAATCCTTTCAGCACCCGCAAGGGCTGAAATGAAATTGTTAAACTGCTGTGAAACCTGAGTAATAGGATGTGAAAACTGGCGGGTATACTGAAGGAAGGAGGCAAGCACACCTAAATTCATGCCGCCTATGCCGTTAATGATGAGATAACCTCCGAGCGTTGCGGTAGCCGCATAGTGAAAGTAGGAGAGGTTGCCCATAATAGGCATAATAATGCTTGCAAAGGTATGGGCATTTGATGCGGCATATTCAAGGTCTTTATTAAGTTTCTTGAAGCCTGCCTTTGTAGGCTCTTCGTGACTGAACACCTTGACAACCTTCTGCCCCTCGATAAGCTCCTCAATATAGCCGTTGACAGCACCAATAGATTTCTGCTGCTTTCTGAAAAACTTTGCGCTCTGGCGGCCTATTTTTCTGACTGTAAATATCATTATTGCCAGCATAATTATGACAAGAATCGTAAGCCTCCATGAAAGCACCAGCATCATTATGAAGGTTCCGACAACGGAAATCACCGAGAAGAAAATTTGAACCATGCCCTGACTGATAGCCTCACGTACCGCCTCGGTATCGTTTGTGAAACGGGACATAAGCTCCCCGTGAGTATGAGAGTCAAAGAAGTTTATCGGCAAGTCCTGCAT
>LSQX01206751.1_pt1 | contig 19125 bp, 8 predicted proteins | sample 654561 | NCBI WGS metagenome assembly LSQX01 (sample SAMN04489861, study PRJNA283612) | anaerobic digester metagenome | isolation source: 4 biogas reactors fed with cattle manure at either 37C or 55C with and... | place: Denmark: Kongens Lyngby | collected 2014
TTGTAGATTCCGCTCGGGGGCTTTAGCCCCCTCCAGTAAGGATTCTTTTTGCTGAGTAGATTCCGCAGACGCGCAATAAGCGCGTCGAGGACTGCTCGAGCGAAGCAAAAAGAATTCTTACTACTCCCACTCAATGTGCGGACGATACTCGTCACGTCGAGGACTGTTCGTATGAAAGCGTCACTACCTTGTTCGGGGAAAGAAGCCCCTTCAAATAAGAATTCTTCTTGCTGAGTAGATTCCGCAGACGTGCCCTCGCGAAGCAGACGGAGTCCCTCCCATTATAAAAGGGCGACGCTAGGCGCCCCTCAGTGAGGAATCAACGGTTCCTCACTCCCAATAAATACTTACAGGACATCTCCACATTGCTTTACCTTATTTACAACATCTGCACTTTTAAAACTTCTGACCTTCCCCTAATTAGCCACCAAATAAATCCCTTCTTTATCGAAGCATATCTGCGAAGTATGGTTATAGATCTGAATCATATCCTGCATTTTTTCAACAAGCATGTCTGTACTGGGATTGCCTAATGACGCAAATGCCCCGACGGATTTCTTTTCCATTCCGATAGCATTGCTTTCTAAATGAGCGCCTCTGTCTTGAAGAAACTCATCAACCGGTCCCTGCTTCACAAGCGGAATAGTACCGATGAACTTTCCAACCGCTTTGCCTGCGCTACCTAATCCTTTTACAACATTAACTTCCAGCGCGGAGTTACCCATCTTTTCAAGATGAATCGAACTCTCTCCAAATAAATCCCTATAGATTTGTGACATTTTTCTTATCTCATCTTTAATGCCAGAGATGTATTCTTCTTTAAAATTACCACCTAGCATAATTTCCATAAGCGATGCCAATGAGAACGTGTAAAGCGATAGTTTATAATACTTGAACTTTTTCTCTAAGTCTGCCAATGTAGAATTCACTTTATTCTGTGCGACAATGAACTGTCTCGCTTTAAGGATCTCATTAACTTTCTTCTGGTATGCGTTCATATTCTTTCTGGCGGTTCTTTGAATATCCAACACCAGCTTATGGTTACTAGCAATGAAATGCTCATTATCCCAGTTGAGCTTATACTTCGTTACGATATTCACCAATGTTTCTACATCGGCTTCGATTTCTGATTCCTTTTCAACTTCCAGGAATGATAATATCTGCCTTTCCATTTCTGCAATATTACCGAGCTCTTTTTCGATCGAGAAAAGCGCTACAGCCATTAGCATTATGGCAGGGTTAATTGCGGCCACAGCTTTCGTTGTAGCAGACAATGGGCCTGCTGCCTGAAACTGAGCAAATTTTGATACACCGTCAGCGGTCTTTAAAACGCCCCAGGAATTACCATTTTTCGCAGCCTTCAGAACATCACCGACGCCTGCATTAACTAATTGATATAAGCCCTCTGAGGCAACTGTGGTTGTCTGTGTGACAGTGTTCAATGCAGGAATAAGTGATGACACCCCAGCTCCTAAAGTCGACAACTCTGCAATTGGTACGTTTAATGTATTCTTACTATTTATTATAGAACGTGCATCCAACAGCATTCCCTCTGTAAGTTCTATTAAATCGTTTTCTGTTCTAACGGCCTCATCCTCATTAGGAGTATTAATGTTTACAATTTTTCCCATATCATCCCTCCAAAATAAAATTTTGACACGGTACAAAAATCGCCATCTTCGTAGATCATTTCAATGTGGAATTCAAATCCGGCGTTAATGTGGATATTGAATTCTTCTTCTCATTTAGCAAGTGGCTAATAAACATCTAGGCATATTTCAGGCATGATGGTTAGTCTACTACGCAAATGTTTTATCAACTTAAGGTGAGATTTATTTATTGCAATTCAATGTCCTCTTTCTCGGTTAATATGCACTCAAAGCTCCCCAAACCCTCCTTTATGAACGCAATCACATAACTTCTTTTCAGCTGATCATGATAGGACTGATTGTAGTAACTTCTTAAACAAGAGTAGCATGAAGAATTTTTGCTATCCCCTCCACAAGTGCATTGTTCCATGATCTCAAGAGTCATTTTCAATACCTTGGCAATAGCTTCCGGGTCATGTAATCTCCGGACGTGACCGGACCCACCAGGCGTCGAGTCATAAATAATTAGCGCGTAATGGAAAGATTGTCGTTCTTGCGAATAAACAGACACTACGCAACCGGAGATATCCGATTCCTCGATGTTTAAGGTCTGAGACACTCCCCTAAGCACTCCATAAAGCACCGATCGTGCTTGATCAATATCTTCAAGCGACGGGCTAAGGAATGTTAGTTTAATTACATCAGTCTCGAATCTGTATCCAAGCGAATATTTCTTAAGTCTATCAAGTGAACATTTGCTTCCATTTGACCGGCTGTGTATCTTCTTCTTGATACGTGATTTCTCTTTTCGATCTAATTCAGCATATCCACATTCTTCGCATATATAAAATGGTGATTGGTTGAGAACAAGTAACTCATCGCTACCACTAAATCCAAGTTCTATGAGCCCTTTTCCAATTCTAACTCGTTTGGAGTCCATCGTATCTTCTTTGGAAAGATAGGCTATTTCACTATTATACGTTCGTTTTGGCCTTGTTAGTCCGGGCTTTTGAATTTTCGAACCATCAGCCACAAACCCAAATTCCGGAATAAGAAAAGTCTGTTTTCTCGTTGATTCCAATTCGTTTTTACATGTCGAACAGGTTTTAAGTTCTTCTCTGTCCGAAGAATCTATGTGAACCGCAATATTTGTAGTTTTGCACCTGTCGCAAATAATATAGTCGTACATTTTCCAGCTCATATTGGGAACCTTGCGAATATACTTGCTTGTAATTAGTTTCCCATTTGCTACAACTTGAGATTCAGGTGCATACTCTGAGATTGCCATAGAAAGATCTCTTTGAAGATCGAGTCCGAGCTTTGCACTATCCTTCGAGTCAAAAATGGTGAGCGGAACAGTATCAACAGGGAACCCATATTTAGGAAGAACACCGTTTCGTGATAGAAATGACAAGATTTCATCTTTCTTGTATTTCGCAATCCGCTGCATAAGAAAATATCTCTTAAAATCATCTTCGGCGAGACTGTTGAGTGTATCCGTCAACAAATTACATTCATGATGATATGTTTTCATTGCTTTCGTTAAAACTCCGGGATAATCCTTACTATCAAAGATCAATCGCGTCCTCCAAGCAAAAGAATCTATTCCAAAGTTTGCTATAAGGCTTTCCGGAAGGAATTTCTCGGCAAAGATACGAAGATCTGTGGGTCGCTCGTTAAGATACTCCTCAAGAAACTGATATCCGGTCCTTTCCATTCCTTCTTGTGGATCCAGCATTTTAGTAACATTTAGGAATAAATTAGGATACTTTTTCCAAAAAAACCCAAGCGCTGACGCATACAAGTGTCTAATAGCAATTTTTTCATTCTCAATCTTGAATTTTGGAGGACTGATCTTCCCCTTAATCATTTTCACCGGATCAAGAAAATACGTGAAATCGTGACTTCTTTTGTTGCAAAAAGTGAGGGCATATGCTGCTGATTGCTTCGTTCTTCCAGCACGCCCTGCACGCTGTGCATAATTCGCGGGAGAAGGAGGCATGTTTCGCATAAATACTGTTTCGAGGGATCCGACATCAACTCCCATTTCAAATGTAGTAGAACAACTCAGTACATCAATTTGTTTGTTCTTGAACTTTTTTTGATACTCATATGCCTTTTCACGGTCTAACTGTGCGGTATGCTCAACGACTCTAAGTGGTCGTATCTCCATCTGTTGATAAAGTCTGTAGTAATGGTTATTACCGTAATGTTCTCCCGCATCGAAGGGTGTCAGTATTCCATTACAGTGGTAGCTCGGACATACATTTCGGATATTATGACTTGTAAGTCTATGACACTGAGAACATGTATACCACTCTGCGTGATCCTCAACCGTAATACATTTCGCGTTGATTTTATACGCACCGTTTTCATATTTCATGACATCAGTTGCTATAAATAGCTGATCCCAAAGGTACTCAAGAACTTTGAGTGCATATTCTTTGTCAATCGAGACATCATTTTTTCTCAGGATACGCCACAAATAATCCAGTCGTTTGTTGTCAATGTTCGCTTTTGAAGGCAAAAAGGACTTTACATATTTTCCAGAAGAATCACTTTTACTGTAAGCGCCTTCATTTCCTCCGTAAGCAAAATACTCCTTGTCTTCAGGACTTATCGAATAATCATATGCTACTGCCGCATCTGAAATCATCCCGATTGCCATTTCACTACAAATGTTGCTAAATTCAGTTGCATTTAGTTGCAGCTTGTTATTCTTCAATTCCTTTCCGAAATCAATCGAAATCCCCATTAGTCCTAATGTTTTTAGTGAGTTCATTCCATTATTATTGATAACTTCTGATAGAATGGCCAACCACGCATTCGTTTGCTTTTCTTGTTTGGACTCTCCGATTTCATACTTATCGAATTCAGCCGCAAGTGTTTTAACAAACTGATTGACCGGAACCGGTTGACAACTGGGATCAATATGTTTAAATGCCTCAATTATGAGGCGTTTATCTAATATATTCCGATAAGACTCTTCAAAATAAGTTGAATAGAAAGCCGCTGCCTGTCGACTGTCAGAAAAAGCGATAAACTGCTTCGACTCCTTCACTTCATGTTGTGAAACCTCAAATCCCAAGTCATCTACCGGTAGCGTTTCATTTATGATGGAGGTTGCCGGAAGTTGCTCAAATAGTGATGTGCCAAGAACACTCGTTACCGCTTCCTGGCCTGCAAAAAACATCCGAAGCATGTCCTTACTACTACTGTTACCACAATGCGGGCAAGACGATAGTGCCCGGTCCTCTGAAATGTGATGAATTTTCATTACGGGAATATATGCACTCTTCCCGTGATCACAATAGGTGGCTGTTAATGATTTTCTGTTTCGCGTATGCCCGCAGAACGGACAAATTTCATAAGGCTCAATATCTTCATCTTGATCAAATGAATCATCATCTGCGTATAAATCCGCAAGTAGAAGAATATCCATTTCTGATTTATTCTTGAAATGAGTTTGTTGACAAAAGATTCCTTGCTCATTGATATTACCGATAAGATATATAACATGACAGGAATCGCAAGTACCCATTTCAAAGACCATAAAGCGAGTTCCATTGGTCTCAACGTGTTCTGTTTTCCTAAGCAGAAACAACTTCTTATTCGGCGTCAGTGTAATAAACACACTGTCAGTCGCACGTAAAAACATATGATATCGAGCATCGAAAATTCTTGCTCCGTCCTTTTCACACAGAGAAGCAACCGTTACAAAATTTTCGATAGTCTGCTGCGTCCATCCTATTTCATCAGCAATTGCGTATACTGATCGAGGTTCTGCTAGAAACTTCTTAATTCTCCAGTAGTTGTCATCATGAAGAACCAGTTCATGAAGCACTTCATGAATATCGCCTACTAGGTCTTGTTCGAGATAGGGGGCAATATTTTGTAGAATTACATTGTCATCACAACCTATATTTATACTATTTGCGATTTGGTCGTAGAACTCAGTAGGAAGAGCTCTTGTCCCATGGCATGGTGCAAGTGAAACTCGCTGAGCTCTGATAACATCATCTTTGTCAAAGAAACTCCTGCACAAGTCTGCTGCAAAGCGAGCTACTTCAGCATTGTCCTCATCTCCACCCAGCGTCGCGCTTGTTAGAACATACTGTATTTTAGAGTTTTCCAGTTTTGCCTTAAGGCGGCTAAGAAGCATCGATACTTCTATTCCGGTTGATCCATTATATACATGCGCTTCATCCAAGACGATAAAACGCCAATTCTTCGCGTATTTCCTCTCAAAAAAAACACTGTCCTCAGGACGTATCATCAAGTACTCCAACATGGCATAATTCGTTATTAATATGTTGGGGGGAGTTTCCTTCATTTGATCACGAGAAATAAGTTCATTCTTTCTAGGTTCTTGATTATTATTCAGAGCTCGATACTCCTCAAGTGCCATTGAATACTTATTTCTTGTTTGTCCCGTATAACAGCCAAATGTAATCTCAGGATAATCAATCAACAGATCGCGTAATCTTTCAACTTGATCGTTCGCTAAAGCATTCATCGGATATATTAACAGCGCTCTGACACCCGGGGATAATGTTCCTGCGGCATGCTCAGCAACAAGTTGCCGGAATATAGGTATGAGAAAGCACTCGGTCTTACCGGATCCGGTACCGGTAGAAACAACGATGTTTTTGCCTTGGACTGCCTTAAGAACCGTAACCTCCTGATGTTTATATAAAGGTCTTTTCGTGTGCATATTGATCTTGGTGAAGTTCTTTGGCAAAATACCTTCTTCTACCATCTCAGATAAGCACTTTCCCGTTACAAACGAATCAGTTACATCAATATACGGTCCTGCTGCAAAAGTGCGCTCATCATCAAGTTGCGAAATGAGCTGAGAATAGTATTCTTCATCCGATATTTCGAACATCGTTTTCAGGTATCTCTTATAACTATCAGTAATTTCTTTTGATGCGTTAACCGGTGAAAATTTCATAATTATCTCCTGCTTGACGGATTATTTGCCAGTGAGTATTGGAAGTATTGGTTCTGGTCATACAATAGCTTGTATCTGTTATATGCATTCTTTTTGCTCATACCGCTTTCTTCATTCTGCACGAGCGTTCGCTGTAACTTATCATACTCAAGATCAAGTTCGTCATCATCTTCCGTGAATTGGACGTAACAAGAGTTCTCACCTTCTACTGCAAAATACACAACGGCATCCATGCAAATATTTCCTCCGTTAATTAATGGACAGATTAACTTTCCACTATACTTATCCTGACCAATACGTTGAAGCCGATACATGTGATTTCCTTTCAATAAAGGTAATTCAAGGCCGCCAAGCTTCTTATCAATTATTTTCTGGAGGAAAATTGATTTATTACTTAAATTATTCGGGTCAATTAATTCGCACTGTATCGTTTCAAGTTCTTCGAATTCATCTTCAAACCCAAGATCGTTTTCAATAAGTTCGTACGTACGTATTGTATAAATTCCTGTTAATGGCCTAGCATTAATTCGTACCGGCTTCTCCTCTGCCACTTCTTTTTCACAAATTGTGTGTCCATCAAATTCGATATCATATACAACAAGATTTTTTCCGAAATAATCAATTGAACAAGTAATTCCATTGTTATCATAATCCGGTCTGATATCTGCGCGGATGACCACGTTTTTGGTTCCAACTTTCATAAGCTCGATCTTGTGGTTGTTTGCATAAAAATCAACAAACCAAATTGCTCGACGCTTGTCTAACTGCGATTTCAGCTTCGTAATATCGCAGATGAAATACCCCTTTGTAATTGACTTCTTAAAGATGTGTTGAGTGTCATCTTCAACGTCAGGCAAATCGCGAACTACTAGTTCAATATCATTAGTTGGAAACATAAAATATACAACATTGGGGAGTTGATCGTACCAATGATCATCAATCTGCTTGGAGCTCCATTCGTCTGTTTCACTCATTCTCCAAAATAGTGCTGGGATTGGAATTGAAATAATGAGTTTTTCATTTAGTGTATCAGTTTCAAACTGAAGATCTGTACGTCTTAGTATAAACTCGAATCCAAAAACTTGATCTCCTAACAAATCCATTTCATCCAAGGGATAAATCGAGTCACAACCTTTTATTGTTATACATCCTGAAGACTCGAAAACATAAGGAGCGCCATCAAATTCATAGTCGAAATTATGAATTAAAACAAAAGACCAGACACGGGATGTTGAGTCACTCGGAACACTAATATTCAGTGTATAGATACCATTCGCAGAAATTCCAAGATCTGATAAACGTATAAAGAAACCTCGCTCTTCTGTGTTCTCGTCAAGTGAGAAGTCCTTATATTGAATATCTGACGCTTTTACTCTTATTCCATTAATCGAAATAGTTGTATTTGGCATTCTACTCGGCTTCATTTTCAAAATCACATAGGGAATCTCACGATACAGGCTAAGTTTACTGTCTAGAGCCATCGCACCGATTCCTCGAACCATTCCTTTTTCACTAATTCCTTCTGCGATTTTCTTCCCAGCCGAAAGAGGTTTTCCAGAAGGAAGAAATACAATGTCTCCCTCTTCAAGATAAAAATCACTTCTTCTTATGTTTCCAAAAACTTGTAGATCAATGATGCAACTCGATGAGATTTCGTCATTTGCCCGACAATATGCATACACTTTCCCCGTCCTGAGTTTGTCTCCAGATAAGAGATATCCGTCTTCATTAAAAAAGCGAACATCTGAACATGAAATGTGTGGCAAAGCTCGAATTTTTACATCTCCTGCATATAGTTCAAAAGAAAATCTTGAAAACAGCTGATCGTGCGAAATCGGTATTGATAATTCTTTCGTTCTATAACCTGTTATTCCTCGGTCTTCATATATTTCCAGAAGATATGATCTCGTTGTTTCTGCAGTTATAATTTTTACAGATATGTTTTCCGGGGCAATCTCTGCATCGCTCTTGATTAATTGCTTGGGTATATTTATCGAAAATGATTGCTTATCTTCATAATCAGCCTTTATATAGGGTGATGTTGTCATTTGAAGACCTTTTGCTCCCGTTCCGTTGTACTCGCGACTCACTCTCTCCTTATGAAATGCAGCGGAGTTCTGAGCCCAACGCGCAAGACCGGAATATATTCTGTTTGAAGATTCTAACCGGAAATCATCATCGAAAAAAAAGCGATCCATGAGTTTTATAATTCTTCGCACTCGAATCTTTGCGCCCCTAGTATTTATTGAAAATGCCTTCTGAGTATGCGTGCGAATGAGTTGTTCGCGAACATGTGAATTCCTTTCAATGACTGCATTGACTAGATCGGCAGTTTCGCACTGATTCATATCTCTTTCCATATCAATCCTATAATACGTAAATAAAAAATCAAAAATAGAATCAATATATCCATTGGATACAAATCCATGAGCTAGTATATTATCAATATCTGGATTCTCGTTAAAAATCCTTTTATTATAATTTCTAGAAGTCTTATTAAAACTACGTAAGATTCCATCGTGTCTATGGGGCGGAATCTTGATGCCCAATTCTCGAGTTACTTCTGGCCAAAATCGTCCATCATGGTAGCATCTGATTCCAAGTTGAACCGTTGCAACAAGGAAGGTCTCATCAAAGATGAAATCCGAAGAGACACAGGCATTCACCAGTCTTTTATAGCATGCAATAAACCGTTCCTTGAGCAATACAAATTCATCATCATCGATAGAAACATCACCGATGAGATTAACTCTTTTCATTTCCCGCTTTATTCTGCGCGACAGTTTCTCCCATGGAGTAGACACTTTTTTGTTTTTGATAGAAACAGAAGAAAGAGATTTCTCGGATTTAGTTTCTAGTTCATTGCGCTTCTGAGGATCAATACACTTCTTAATTTGCTCAAGGAGTATCCTCTCAACCTCAGCATAATTATCTTGAGCAAGCTCATCTTGAAGTCCGTTCGGAATTGCAGCGAAGTAGCTCTTTCCATCTTCAGAATTCACTAAAGCAATAAATTGCCTATCGGATAATTCTGGAAGTGCATAATCGTTTAAAAGTTCTAAGATTATTTCCAATTTTTTGTTAGACAAACCGAGGGCGAAAAATGGTTCGTTATATTCACTTTTCTCGGGCGACGGAAAGCCCATAAAAGTACATCTTACCCGATAATTCTCTAGTGTTTGCCATAGTTCTGCTCGTCTCTTGAGTTTCCATTGGTCAAAAATGGATCGTAAAAGTAGATATACATGTATCTTTTCTAGTCTTTCTTCGTTTGAAAGTGATGATAGATACTCTAAAAACTCTTTCATTGACGCTACCTCAATAACATGTCGTCTTCGCATACCCGATACGCTTGTGATAGAAGAGGTGTCTGCCGTTTGGCAAGAATTCCGCCATGTCGGCCTCGGTCAAATAGAGGTGGTTTACCTAGTCGGCTTAAAGTACCGAAACTTGTGCCCGCGATAGTTCACAGGGCGTTCAAGCATCGGCTTCATAGGTTTATGGTATTTCGGGATGGCCATCTCAGATCACCTCAACATCAATAATGAACGATGATAAGCGTCGCGTCGCTTCTTTCGAGAAAAGACGCTTGACTTGCGTGTTGATAGCTATTTGATTTAATCATATCACTTATCGAGGATAAAAGTGGTCCCGGATATGGGACAGGAGAGTAAAATTGGGAAATTGGGAAAGTTGTGTATTTCACACGGGCGCAGTTGATTAGTGCGTCCTAATGCATAACGACCGACGGGTAGGACGCATTAGGAGGAGTCCTGTTTATTCAATTCTTTGGGTCTCGATCGAATAGGAATTCAATGTATTTTGGGTTGTGTAATGTTTCAAACAACTTAATCTCGTGAATTTCCGTAAGAGTTTTAGCTCGACTCCTGGCTGGCGGCCCATTGCATGTAAGATATTAAATGTACACATTACTCTTGACTCCGTCTTCTTAAGACTTTCATGCGTATAGTTCTCGCATTGAATAATGCCTGAGAACGTTGAATTTTCAACGTCTGAATGCGATACTAACTTTAGTGTGTAATTCTATGAAATTCATATCTCTCTATCCAAGTCTGATGATGAAGGGAGCAATGCTATGATTGATAAGAAGCAGATGAGCGAAGAAGATATCAAGCGTTGCTTCATTACTCCGGCCATTACCGCTACGTGGGATTCTCACCAGATTACGATGGAGACGAAGATCACAGATGGCAAGATCAATTTACGAGGAAATGTTGTTTTTCGAGAAGAGCCGAAGAGGGCTGACTATATTCTCTATATCAATGCTAATAATCCGATTGCCGTCATTGAAGCGAAGAAGAATACGAGGTCTGTATCCTATGGACTTCAACAAGCGAAAGAGTACGCTCAGAAGCTAGATGTGCCTTTTGCATATAGTTCTAATGGCGATGCTTTTTTTGAGCATGATTTTCTCACAGGACAGGAGCGAGAAATTGCTTTGGGTGATTTTCCGGCGCCGGAAGATCTGATTGCCAGATATCAGGAGGGCAGGAAGATTGGCGCGAAGGAAGCGCAGCTCATCCGGCAACCGTACTATTCCAGTCAGAATACATATCCCCCTCGCTATTATCAGCGAAATGCGGTGAACCGTGCTTTGGATGCGATTGTCAAAGGACAGCAGAGGCTTCTTCTTGTTATGGCGACCGGAACCGGCAAGACATATACAGCTTTTCAGATCGTATACCGTTTGTTGAAGAGCGGAATGAAGCGGAAGGTTCTATATCTGGCGGATAGGAATATTCTGGTCGATCAGTCGATTCAGCAGGATTTTGCTCCGCTTGAGAAGACAATTCATAAGATCAATTTTGCCAAGGATGATCCTGTCACGATCACTTCGCACGAGGTGTATTTCTCGTTATATCAGCAGTTGGTGGGGAACGATGATGCAAGTGACGGGGATGAAGATGAGGACGCAGTGATGCGCTTCACGTCGCTCTTTCAGAAGGACTTTTTCGACCTGATTATCGTGGATGAGTGTCATCGCGGCTCGGCGAAAAGGGACAGCAACTGGCGGAAGATTCTGGAGTATTTCTCCTCTGCCACGCAGATCGGTATGACGGCTACTCCGAAGGAAACGAAGTACATCTCGAATATTGATTATTTCGGAGATCCCGTGTTTACGTATAGTCTTCGCGAAGGGATTGAGGACGGGTTCCTGGCTCCTTTCCGAGTCATCAATATACGTACGAATATCGGTGAAGGCTGGCGACCATATAAGGGACAGTTGGATAAGCAGGGACTTGAGATTGAGGACCGCATCTATACGAACAGCGACTTCGACTACAACATCATTTTCGAAGATCGAACCTACGAGGTCGCGAAGGAGATCACCGATTATCTGAAGAGTACGAACAGGATGCAGAAGACTATTGTTTTCTGTGCGACGGAGGATCATGCGGAGCGGATGCGCATCGCGTTGAATAATCTGAATGCGGATATGGTCCTGAAGAATCCGGATTATGTCGTTCGTATAACCGGCAGCGATGTCTATGGCAAGAGTAAAATCGACTATTTTATCTCGGTCTCTGCTGCGTATCCGGTAATCGCCACGACCTCGAAGCTCCTCTCTACAGGGGCTGACTGCAAGATGACGAAGCTGATTGTTCTCGATCAGATGATCGGATCAATGACAGAGTTCAAGCAGATCATCGGGCGCGGCACGCGAATCCGCGAGAAGGAAGGCAAGACGCATTTTACCGTGATGGACTTCCGCAATGTAACGCGCCTCTTTGCCGATCCGGATTGGGATGGTCCGATTGATCAAGTCGATGGATATGAGAAAGGCGACAAGCCGGGTAAATCTTCTCCGGAAGGTGCAACCAGCCCACTTCTACCCGTCAAAGATAAACCCATTGTCGACGAGTACGGTTGCACCGTTGAAGTTATCGGTAAAACCGTCTCTTTCTATGACGCAGATGGCAAGCTCCTCCGCCAGGAGGACATTATCGATTACACCAAGTCAAATATTCTCGGCTCTTTCGCATCCCTGAGTAATTTCATTCGCCAATGGACGGCTGAAGAGAAGAAAGAGAGTATCCGCGAGTTGCTTCTCGACAGGGGCATTGACCTCGAGCTTCTGAAGGCAGAACAAGGATTGGCCGATGTGGATGACTTTGATTTCATCTGTCATATTGCGTTTAACCAGAAACCCCTCACACGCAAAGAGCGTGCCAACAATGTCAAGAAGAGGGACTTCTTGAGCAAATACAACGGTGCAGCTCGGGATGTGTTAGAATCACTCCTCGAGAAGTATATGAATTCCGGAATTTATGAGATCGAGAAAACAGAGATCCTGAAGCTCGATCCGTTCCTGAAATACGGGAAACCGTCGAAGATCGCCCAATTCTTTGGCGGGAAATCCGGATACTTGAAGGCGATAAAAGAACTGGAAGAAGAATTATATAAGGTAGGTTGACGTAATGAGTATCTCAAACTTCGTGAAAAGAATTCGCGACATCATGCGCAATGACGCCGGTATCAACGGCGATGCCCAGCGAATCGAGCAACTTGCCTGGATGCTTTTCCTGAAGGTCTATGATGCTAAGGAGAAGGATTGGGACCTGGCGGAAGATCACTACGAATCCATCATCCCGGAAGCGTGCCGTTGGAGCAACTGGGCCGCGGATGATAAGAGTGGACGCGCAATGACTGGCGAGACTCTGCTCAACTTTGTGAATAACACTCTCTTCCCTACCCTTAAACAACTGGATGTCACGCCGGACACGCCCATCAAGAAATCCATCGTCCGAACGACCTTCGAAGATGCCAACAACTATATGAAAGACGGCGTCCTATTCCGCCAAATCATCAATGTCATCGACGAACTGGACTTCAGCGATTACGAGGAGAGTCACGCTTTCGGCGAAATTTATGAATCTATCCTTCGCGAACTCCAGAGCGCCGGATCTTCCGGTGAGTTCTATACACCTCGAGCGGTCACCGAGTTCATGGCGAAAATGATCCAACCCAAGATCGGCGAACATATGGCAGATTTTGCCTGCGGTACCGGCGGGTTCATTATCAGCTGGCTAAAAGAGCTCTCATCATCTATCCAGACCACGGATGATCAGATTGCCTATGACAGCTCGATCTATGGCATCGAAAAGAAGCAGTTCCCCTACATGCTATGCATCACGAATATGCTCCTTCATGGACTCGACGTGCCGCAGATCTATCACGACAACTCCCTTCTGCGAGATGTCCTGGACTACACGGAGGACGATCAGTTCGACGTCATTCTCATGAACCCTCCCTATGGCGGCAATGAGAAAGCCGATGTGAAGAATCACTTCCCCGATGATCTCGCCAGCAGCGAGACGGCAGACCTCTTCATGTCCGTTATCATGTACCGCTTGAAGAAGAGCGGCCGTGCTGCCGTTATCCTTCCAGACGGTTTCCTCTTCGGCACTGATAATGCCAAGCTTTCCATCAAGAAGAAACTTCTCTCCGATTTCAATCTTCATACTATAATCCGCATGCCCAGCAGCGTTTTCGCGCCCTATACGTCCATTACCACCAATATACTCTTCTTCGATCACACTAAACCAACCACCGAGACCTGGTTCTATCGGATGGATATACCAGAAGGCTACAAACACTTCTCTAAAACAAAGCCAATGAAGCTTGAGCACTTCTCTCCTGTTATCGAATGGTGGAATCAGAGAGAAGAAATCAATATCGACGGATTTGATAAGGCGAAAAGATTCACTGTCCAGCAGCTCTCAAAAGATCTGGGCTACAATCTCGACCAATGCGGATATCCTCATATCGAAGAAGAGATACTCGATCCTGTGGACCTGATTCAGCGGTACGAAGAGAAGCGGGCTTCTCTGAATGATGAGATCGACCGTGTGCTTTCTGACATCCTTACCATTCTTGGGGAGGCGAAGTAATGAATCCTCAGGAACTAAGAAACAGCATTCTCCAAATGGCCATTCAGGGAAAGCTAGTCGAGCAGCGTCCTGAGGAAGGGACTGCTGAGGAACTATATAAGCAGATCCATGCTGAAAAGCAGAGGCTTATCAAGTTTGGCAAGATTAAGAAGGAGAAGCCATTACCTGAAATTTCAGATGATGAGAAACCATTTGATATTCCGGATAGTTGGAAGTGGGTCCGAGTTGGCAATATTTCTACAATGAATCCCAGAAACGTTCTCGATGACAACCTTGATGTGGCATTTATTCCGATGTCATGTGTATCTGATGGATTTAGAAATCAACATACATCTGAAGTGAGGAAATGGAAAGAGATCAAAAATGGCTTCACCCATTTTGCAAATGGTGATATTGGTGTTGCCAAGATTACGCCTTGCTTTCAGAATAGGAAATCTGTAGTTTTCAGCGATTTGGAGAACGGATACGGCGCGGGTACAACAGAGCTATCGATTGTAAGAGTGCTTGATAATACTCTAATCCGTGATTATATGTTTTGGTTTTTTAAGACCGAACACTTCATCAGCAATGGTGTTAAATCTTTTAGTGGAACCGCCGGTCAACAAAGAGTTAATAAGGAATACTTAGCCTCTTGTCTAATCCCTCTCCCTCCCCTCGCCGAGCAGAAACGCATTGTTGCCAAAATTGAAGAACTTCTCCCCTATGTTGACCGATACGAACAGGCTTGGAGCAAACTAGAAGACTTCAACAAGCGTTTCCCGACCGATCTGCAGAAATCCATCCTGCAGATGGCGATTCAGGGCAAGCTGGTCGAACAGCGTCCCGAAGAAGGGACAACGGAGGAATTGTATCAGCAGATACAGGCAGAGAAGCAGAAGCTTATCAAGGCCGGAACTATAAAAAAGGAAAAACCTCTGCCGGAAATCACAGAGGATGAAAAGCCGTTTGATATTCCGGAGAGTTGGAAGTGGGTGAGATTATGTGGTATTGGTGTAACACAAACAGGAAATACCCCATCAAAAGCACACCCTGAATATACTGGTAAAGCTGTGCCATTTATTACACCTGGTGACATACTAAACGGAGATATTGCTTACGATAATCAAGCCCTATCGAATCTTGGTAAAACAATGGCACGAGTATGTTGTGCAGGAACCATTCTGCAAGTATGTATTGGCGGATCTATTGGAAAATCTTCTATAACAAAAATGGAAATTGCGTTTAATCAACAAATCAATGCTATTTCCCCACTGCTTTGTGATAATCGATATATTTATGGGGTCATGAAATCACAATACTTTGTTAATATTATGAAAGAAAAAGCAGGAGGAACTGCTACTCCGATCATCAATAAAGGTATTTGGGACACACTTCTGATTCCCCTCCCGCCTCTTGCAGAGCAAAAGCGCATCGTTGCCAAGCTTGAAGAAATGCTGCCTTTATGCGAGAAATTGAAGAAATAAAAACCTTGTGAGGACGAGAAACATGACAAGAGAAGAAAAGCCAATGCTTGATACAGATGGTCAGATTAAGCATTTACAATCAAAAGGTGTACAATTCAACAGAATAACAGTAGAGGAAGCAAAGGAGTATCTTCGTGAGAACAATAATTATTTCAAATTGTGTGCCTATCGGAAAAATTTCCCCAAACATCCTAGTGGCGCTCATGAAGGTCAATACATAAACCTTGATTTTGCCTTGCTAAAGGACTTATCCATAGTTGATATGCGAATGCGCTATGTTTTCATTCAAATGGCATTAGATATTGAACATTTTGCAAAAGTAAAACTACTACGTGTTATTGTAAATAGTGATGACGATGGATACCAAATTGTAGATAATTATATGAACAGCTTAAAAATCAGTGATAGTAAAAATAGTACAAATAAATACGATAGTTTATTGTGCGAACTTCAAAGGAATCGAAAGAACCCATATTGCGGCGGCATTATTGAAAAATATGATGGTTGCTATCCAGTCTGGGCATTTATTGAAATTGCATCGCTTGGAACTATAATAAATTTCTATGGATTCTGCTCCAAACAGCTAAACAATGAAAATCTGAAGGATGAGTATTATTTACTAATTACAATCAAGGAATTGCGAAATGCAGCAGCACATAGTAATTGCATAATTCACAATATGGGTGCAAAGGATAGTTCGCGCAAATCCAATTATGGCATGCTTCGTGCACTAACTAACATTTCTAAGTCCAAGAAAGATAACCAGCTTAGTAATGAAAGAATGCGCCAAATTATTACTCTTCTATATGCTCATACGATATTTGTGACAAGCGCAGGTGTTCATGATCATACGAAAGATATCTTGAATGATCTGGTTTCCAGAATTGATCGTAATATTAATTACTATAATGGAAACGAAAACATCTTAGCAAGTTTTGAATTTTTCAAAGATGCTGTTGACAAATTATTTTCTTAAGTCTATGCTATTGCTACAAGGAAAAGATGACTTGTCATTTTTGCGGAGTGTGATTGCATGCTATTGTGATTGCGCTCTATTTTTATTTTGAATTATTATCGCACTCTTTATTCTTCGCCCAGTTATACATAATTTCTTCATCCGTTTTTTCGCCACAAAGCGAGGCATTTTCATGTCACGAAACCGGATTGCCAGTCGTATTGTTGACGAGCTTTTCTTGAGTACACAAATTTAACGCCTTTTCCCCTTCCAATTCGCGAGTGGAATCTAAAGTTCACCCCCGGGATACATGTAATCCTACAAGAAAGTTACAGGTAAGGGATTCTATCAAAAAGACTATTATGATGTGCATAACTAATTTTGTGCAATATTTTCAATTATTGATTTACAATACTCAAAGATTGTATCAGCGTCGTCAAGATAGTCGTGGATTCGGACAATGTGCTCTCTAAATGTATTGTATACATCCTTTTTAATCATCAAGTATTCCTCTCCATGAAACTTAACCGTTAACTCATTTGGGATAAAACCATCAATACCATACATCTTGTATTCTATGTATTTCGAGATATTTTTAGTACTAAGCAAGATACAGGCATTGTTGTCTTGGTCAGCGAGAATTAATGGCTCTCCCAAACTGTCCGTGAAAGCCTTTTCAAATATCATCCTGACATCACAAGTTGTTTTAATCGCGCGTTTTGAATCATATGTCACCAAAAATAGATCTGTAGTACGAATATCTTTGTTATTGTATTTGTCTAGTGCAACCGTATTTTTCGATTCTATGTATTTTCTCTCATAATCATCTTTCATTATCTGGTCGGCAAGTACTTTCGCCAAATCCAATGACTTATGCATGTCCCGAATAACTGGAAAAGAGTCTTTCTTTTCTGTATCAATATTATTTTTTATTTTTTTAGCTTCCTTAACACAAGTACGCATACGAGCCACTTCTCGTGTAGAAATAATCCTTTCGTACTCGGGCTTGTATTCGCAAATTGATTTATAATGATCATAACAAAATCGCTTGTAATTACAATGCTCGCACCAGTCTCCAGCGTGTGCTTGGGGATGTGGCTCCATAACAGCCTGACTCGCCGGACGGAGAATCGTCTCCCCCCACTCGAGCAAAGCCTCTTTGAGTAAACAAAAACTATCCGTCCAGCCTAATTCGCGAGGTTGATATATAATTAACTCGATACTTTTCACTTCACTGGTAAACGGCTCATATGTACTTAAAACCCCTAGCGCATATATCATTAGCTGGTAATTGTTTTTAGCTTCAACTATTTTATGACCGTACTTGTAGTCTATTACAACCAGCTTTTCTCCGCCGAACACGAAAATATCTGGAGACCCGATGCAATTACAAGCATATTTCGAACAATCCAATACACGCTCTACTTCACAGACCGGATTTACGCAGTTGTTCTCAATCTCTTCAAGTTTTCTAATAACCATTTTTGCATATCTCATGCCGTAACGATGCATAGGGTTATCTTTACATATCTCACCATCATTCCAATCTAATTTTCCTTCCTTTCTCTTGGTCAAAGCCCATTTAAGTATTTTTTCCGCGATTTTGTGGGCTTCCTCTCCCTCTTTTGCAGCTTTTGAAGGTGCTTCGTTGCGATCTTTTGTTGGATACGTCTTTACAAACTGGAATGCTTTTGCACAATTGACCCACAATCGCGCAGATGATGGACTTAACATTGGGTTATGCACATTTCCCATATTATTTTTGCTTCCCCTTTCTGTTGAATTGCAAATTAGTTTGGAACAAAGAGGCTTGGATATTCCATTTTTAGTTAACAGAGTCAATTCTTTTGCTAACGCGGCCTTCGTTTTCAAAAAACACAAAAAACCAATAATCAGATCGAAATATTCAATGAATGCTAAACATCTTACTCTTAAGTAAGATGCCGATCATCGCAATATTCTCGATAGCTATTGGCTTTTATTGTTTTCTTTACTTTGCTTTAGTTTTGTTAATGCATTCTTTGCTTTTCTTGATTGTAACACAAAATTCATTTGAGGGGGAGCTTTACCGCCAAAAAGCAACCCTGTTAGGGGCGGAGATTTTCTTGGACGGTTTACGTTTCAGTTCCAGGTTCTAGCACTTTAGTCGATCTCCAGTATGATCAAGTCTTTTGGTTTTCGACCACGGGCCATTGTTAAGTGCTTGTGCCGACGGATTTTGTCCTCCAATAGCCGACAAATAATGTCCTTC
>LSQX01172976.1_pt1 | contig 19121 bp, 17 predicted proteins | sample 654561 | NCBI WGS metagenome assembly LSQX01 (sample SAMN04489861, study PRJNA283612) | anaerobic digester metagenome | isolation source: 4 biogas reactors fed with cattle manure at either 37C or 55C with and... | place: Denmark: Kongens Lyngby | collected 2014
GTAAAAGCTTCTACTTATACCTCACAAGTAAGAGGAGGGCCAACCAAGGTTGACATACTCCTTGATGAGGGAGAGATACTATTTCCTTATGCAAATGAGGGTGAGATAGAGTTCATGCTTGCAACTGCTCAAGTTAGCTATGATCAGTTTAAAAGTGGAGTAAAAGAGGGCGGTATAATTGTAGTAGAGCCAAACTTAGTTAAACCATCAAATGAAGATAGAAAAAAATGGAAAATATATGAAATTCCAATAATCACCATAGCAAAAGATGAAGTTGGTAATGTTGTTACACAATCTGTTGTTGCTTTAGCTATCGCTTTGGAAATGACTGAGGTTTTAAATGAAGAGCTAGTTAAAGAAGTCATGTTGTCTAAAGTTCCACCAAAGGTGCATGAAGCCAACATTAAAGCTTTTGATCTTGGGGTTAAGTACGCAAAAGAAGCTATGAAGGATAACTAAAGGGACTTCCCCTTTAGTTATCTTAAATTTCAAAAAAACCTTTTATGCCAGATAATACCATTTGAGCAGAGAGTGCTGCTAAAACTAATCCAGTTATCTTACTTAAAACAATTAGTCCAGATTTTTTGGTAACTTTTTCTATCTCATTTGCAAAATATAAAAGTAATCCAATGCTAAAAACAGCAAGATATAGAGCTAGCCAACCTTTAAGCACTTCACTTGTCTCTTCTAAACTAGCGCCCATAACTAAAATAGCTCCAATAGTTCCAGGCCCAATGGTTATTGGGATGGCTAAAGGAACTACGATTGAACTATTTATATCCTCAAGCGGTTCACTTGGCAACGGCCCATTTATCAAAGATATAGCTGTTATGAAAAGTAGTGCCCCAGCACCAACTCTAAATGCTTCTAGAGTTATGCCAAGCATAAAGAAGATATGATTGCCAAAAAATAGAAGTATTGAGACTAAAATGGAGATAGTTAAAGTTGTTTTAAGTGCTAGTTTTTTTCTACTCTCAAGGCTATTTTTGGTTAAAATCAAAAACATTAAAAGAGAAAAAAATGGTGTCATTAAAAAGAAAAATTTTATATATGTTGTAAATATCATTTGAAAAACTTTTCAATTAATGAAATATGGTAGAGCCTAGTCTAACCATATTTGAACCGCAACTAATTGCAAGCTCATAATCCCCACTCATTCCCATTGAGCAAATTGAAGCTCCATGAGATTTTAAAGATTCAAATATCTTATATGTAGCTTCAAAGCTTTTTTGAACAAGCTTCACATCATCTTCGTGAGCACCCATACTCATTACGCCTAAAAGATTTATATTTTTACACTCACTTAAAATTTTCAAATACTCTTCATTTGCAACCTCAGGCATAACTCCAGATTTTGAATCTTCTTTTGCGCTATTTATTTGCAAAAGAATATTTACTTTTTTACCCTTTGCTTCTAATCTTTTATCTATCTCTTTAGCTAATGAAAAACTCTCACACGAGTGGATCAAGCTAACATTTTGATCCAAAAGTGCATTTATCTTATTTTTTTGCAATCTTCCAATAAAATGCCACTCTAAAGGTAAATTTTCTAACTCTTCACACTTTTTTGTAAGCTCTTGAACTCTGTTTTCCCCAAATGCTCTTTGTCCAGCGTTATATAGCAGTTCCACCTCTTTTGAAGTCACGCTTTTACTAACTGCAACTAGCTTTATGATTTGGTGTTCACTAACTTTTGTCCTAGCTTTTTCAATTTTTTCAAAAACTGCGTCTAATCTTTTTTCATAAATATTCACTGATATGCTCCTGAAAGTCTTAAAATATCATTTATAATAGTAAAGGCCATTAAGCTTAAAAGAATAGCCCATCCAGCATAAGTTAGATTGATGTAAACCTTCTCATTTGGTGGCCTTTTAAAAAGTAACTCATATAGATTGAAAATAATGTGCCCACCATCAAGTGCGGGAATTGGAAAAAGATTTATCACCCCTAGGTTAACTGAAATTAAAGCAGTGAGTAAAAACAGTGTTACTATGCCACTTTTAGCAGCTGAAGATGTTATTTGGACAATGGAGATAACTCCACCCATCTCTTTTGGAGAGATAACTCCCTCAACCATTTTTTGTAAACTTTTTAAGATTAAGGTTGCTGATTTTATGGTTTCATTGTAAGCATAAATAAAAGGCTTTGTGCCTGTTAAATAAAGTGTAGTAACCTCACCAATGGGAGATATGCCAATTAGTTTTTCATGTATAGTTTCACCAAAAATATTTCTATTTTCACTTAACTTTGGAGTTAATGAGATAAGATGAGTTTTTCCATCTCTTTCTATCTTAAGCTCAATTTGACCATCAGTTTTTAAAACCATTGGTTTAATTTCATCCCATGAATTAATTGAAATATTAGCAATTTCTAAAATCTTATCGCCCTCAATTAACCCAGCGCTTTGCGCACTTGAGTTTTCAGATATATTGCCAATTACTGGTGCTAAAGTAGGCACTCCAAGCACTCCAACAGCAATATAAAGAAAAAAAGCTAATAGAAAATTTGCAAATGGTCCAGCAAAAAGAATAGCTATTTTTTGAAGAGGTGGCTTTGACATATAGCTATCATGATCAAAGTTTTTCTTAGATGGATCGCTATCATCTTGTCCTTTCATTTGAACATATCCGCCAAGGGGGACTGCGCTTATGCAGTAAGTTGTATCCTTATGAACCCAAGATAGGATTTTTTTACCAAAACCTATACTAAAAACCTCTACCTTAACTCCAAAAAATCTTGCAACTATAAAGTGTCCAAGTTCATGAAAAAAGATTAAAAAAGAGAGGATTAAGATAGAAATTAGCACTACTCTTCCTCTTTTGTAAAATTAACTATGTACTCCCACCCAGAATATAGAGTCATTGCTACTGCTATCCAGAGTAAAAATTGAGCTAAAGGCCAATCCATAATTAAAAAACCAATAGCTATCATTTGCATAACAGTTTTAACTTTTCCAGCAAATGAAGCGGCTATATTAGCCCCCTCGCTTGCAGCCATAACTCTAAGTCCAGTTATGAAAAACTCTCTAGTTAAGATAAGATATATAGCCCAAGGATTAGCCCTGCCAATAAGCATTAAACCTAAAAAAGCAGCTAAGGTTAACATTTTATCTGCAAGTGGGTCTAAAATTGCACCAAGTTTTGTTTTTTGATTCCATTTTCTAGCGATGAAGCCATCAAAAAAGTCTGTAATACTGGCTATTACAAAGATTAATGCTGCATAATAATCAAGCCAACTTATGTGGATTGATTCAAAAAAATCTCTTTGAATGAGTAAAATAAAAAGAAGTGGCGCTAAAAATACCCTAATAAGAGCTAGTGCATTTGGAAGGTTTAATCTCATTTAAATGTGGTTCCCCCATCAATTATAAGTGTATGTCCTGTAATCCAATTTGCACTACTTGAACATAAAAATAGACACGCTCCTGCCATGTCTATTGGTTGCCCCATTCTGTTTAATGGAGAGAGACTAGCAGTTTTTTCTTTTACCTCTTCATAGTTTGTAAAGGCTCTAAGTGCATCAGTTTCGATTGGTCCTCCGCTTATAGCATTAACTCTAATGCCTTTTTCTCCAAGCTCAGTTGCTGCGTATCTAACCATAACCTCAACCGCAGCCTTGCTAGCTCCATGTCCTGCATAGTTGTCTATATATACTAAGTTTCCAGTAGATGAGAGAGATATGATGCTTCCACCACCTATTTTTTCCATTCTTTTTGCTGCTTCTTGAGCTCCAACAACAAAAGCATTTACAGTTGCGGTAAAGATATTGTTTATGCCTCTAGGTCTTAGTTTCATAAATTTTGTATATCCACCAACAACAGCTCTTCCAGAGATGATTGCATTAGATATGAAAAAATCAACCCTATCAAAATCCTCATCTATCTTTTTAAAAAGCTCTTTATATTCATCTGGTACTAAAATATTTAGCGGATAAGCTCTAACTTTAATCCCGTATTCTCTCTCTAACTCTTTAGCTTGATTTTGAGCAAGCTCTTCATTTGAATTGTAGGTAAAGGCGATATTCACACCTTTTTTGGCAAATTCAATTACAATTGCTCTGCCAATACCCCTTGTTCCACCACTAATTACTAAACACTTCCCCTTCATTATAAGCCTTTTATCTCATACTTTGACATAACTTTTTCAATATTTTTAAGATTCTCTTTACTAGGAGAACTAAGTGGTAGTCTATATTCTAGAGTATCTATGAGTCCAGCTATGTAAAGTGCTGCTTTTATTGGGATAGGATTACTTTCACAAAAAAGGACTTTATTTATCTCATAAAGAGTATCATTTATGCTTTTAGCCTTTGCAAAATCACCACTCATAGCGTAGTGAGTAAGTTTTGATAGATAATCAGGTAAAAGATTTGCAGTAACAGAGATGATCCCTTTGCCTCCATTTGAAAGAACTGGATAGTTTATGACATCTTCACCGCTAATAACAGCTAATTTTGGCTCATGAGCTAAAAGATCTACGCATCTTTCAATGGATCCTGTTGCCTCTTTTACCCCATATATGTTTGGACACTCATTAAATAGTTTAAATATTGTCTCAGGCAACAAATCACACCCTGTTCGTCCTGGAACATTGTATAGTAAAACAGGAATATCAATGGAGTCTGCTATGCTTTTATAGTGCAAAAATAGCCCCTCTTGCATAGGTTTATTGTAATAAGGAGTAACAGATAATATACCATCAGCCCCATGTTTTTGTGCAAATTTAGCTAAATCTACAGCTTCATGAGTGGCGTTACTTCCAGCTCCTGCTAAAACTTTTGTATTACTGTTTTTACACACTTCAACAGCGATTTCAATACATCTTCTATGCTCATCATGAGTTAGCGTTGCACTCTCTCCTGTTGTGCCAACAGGAACGACAGTATCAATACTATTATCAATCTGTCTTTTTATAAGTTTTGCATAACTCTCTTCATCTAATTTGCCATTTTTCATAGGCGTAACAAGGGCAGTCATTGCCCCAATGGGTGGGTTACTCATGGTTTTCCTTTCTTAAAATAAGAGTTGTTGAACTCTTTTTGTTAAAGTAGGTTTTCGCTACTTTGACTAACTCTTCTTTGGTGATATTATTAATATCTTTTTCATAATTTAAAAGCGGTAAAATGTCCCCTCTAGCAAGATAACTTCCAAAAAGATTGGCTAAGGCGCTTGAGCTTTCAAGCGAAAAGATAAAATCTGCTTTAGTTGTAGTTTTTACTTTTTCTATCTCTTCATCTTGAATTTTTCCATCTTTTATTAAATCTATAATTTTTAAAATCTCACCCTCTACCTCTTCAGCTTTAACTCCTGGGTTACATACAGCTAAAAATAGAAATAGTGAAGGATCTTTACTCTCAAGATTGTAAGCATATATTTGATTTACTAGCTTTTTTTCATCAATTAAAATCCTATTTAAATAGCTACTTTTTCCATTGCTAAGTAGTTCACTTATGGCTGATAGTGCCACTTGATCTTGATGTTTAAAGTTTGGAATTTTGTAAGAAAGTGCTAGCAGTTCTACCTCGCTATCTTTAAAAATCTCTACCCTTTTTGCACCTTTTTGCTCTGGCTCTACCTCATGCTTAACTGGAAGAGGTGCTCTATTTTCAATATTTTCAAAATTTTTCTTTACTAGCGCAAAAGCTTCATCTTTATTAATATCTCCAGAAATTACTACAATGGCATTTTTAGGTTGATAGTAAGTTTCATGAAAAGCTTTAATATCTTCAATCGTCCAATTTTTAATATCTTCAATAAAACCAATTGGAGTCCAATGATATGGATGGTAGATAAAAGCGTGATTAAAAAGGTTAAAATATAAAAAGCCTATGGGAGAGTTATCTGTTCTCCAAAGCCTCTCTTCAAGTACAACATCTCTTTCAGGCTGAAACTCTTCATCTTTTAAGTTTAAATTTGACATAAGTTCAGAAAAAAGCTCCAGTGATTTTTCAAGATTAGATGAAGCGCTTTTTATGTAGTAATGAGTGTAATCAAAACCAGTTGAAGCGTTATTTAACCCTCCAAAGCCTTTTACAATCTCATCAAACTCACCAGCTTTTAAATTTTTAGTAGATTTAAAATTTAAGTGCTCTAGCATATGGGCAATGCCACTCTTACCCATAATCTCATCGCCACTGCCAACTTTATAAAATATATTTGTACTTACAACATTTGAGTTATTTAAAATTGGAATAACTACAACTTCTAATCCGTTTTTCAATGTTTGTGTATGATATTTAGGCAAAGAACTCGCCATTAAAACTCCTGTTAATAAAATATAAAATAGTATCTTTTTCATAGCTTTGCACCAATTGCTTCGCTTATATGATAAAAACCATCCCTATCTAAAAAGCTAAGTAATCCTTCATTTATCTCTTTTAGTAAAGATGGGCCTTTAAAAATGAAAGCGCTATAAATTTGAATCAGACTTGCACCAAGCAAAATCCTCTCATAAGCTTCTTGTGCTGAGTCAATCCCTCCTACACTAATAAGAGTTGTTTTACCAAAAAGCTCTTTTGAGAGCTCTTTAAAAAGCTCTTTACTCTTTTTTTGCAATGCCTTTCCACTAATGCCACCAAAATCTTTCGCATTTGGAAGAAGCGAGTATTCAACCGTAGTGTTTGTCGCAATTATCCCGCTAGCACCGCTTTTAATGGCAGAGTTTGAAACTCCTAAAGCAGTGTCAATTGACATGTCTGGTGCAATTTTTAGTAAAATTGGCTTAGTGGTTAACTCTTTTGCCATTTCAAAAAGCTCAGTTATAAAAGCTTCATTTTGCAAATCTCTAAGGCCTGGAGTATTTGGAGATGAAATGTTTATAACTATGTAATCACACAACTCTTTTATGCCAGCTATTAAAGTTTTATAATCATTTAGCGTGCTATTTGAAGCAGTGAGTTTGTTTTTGCCAATATTTGCCCCAAGAGGAGTGATGAATGGGTAATTCTCCCTCACCCTTTGTTTTACTCTTTCAAGTCCATCATTATTAAAACCCATAGCATTTTGAATTGACTCTTCTTTTGGAAATCTAAAAAGTCTAGGCTTTGCATTTCCTTCTTGCGCTTTTGGGGTGATAGTTCCAAACTCAATATGCCCAAACCCTAGTGCAACTAAACCTTTTAGCATGGTTGCATTTTTATCAAAACCAGCTCCAAGCCCAACTGGGTTAGAAAAGGTAGTTCCTAGTAGGTTTTGAGTAAGTCTCTCATCTGCAACAAAAAATCTTTTTGCGCCCCAAGAGAGCAAAAACGGGGCATATTTTGCGCCATTTGCTAAAATGGATTCTGCGATTAAATGCGCAGATTCAGGCTGAAATTGAAACATGATTTTTTTAATTATTCTATACATAACTCTCCTATATAAGCCAAATGATTGTATCTAAATGAAGCTAAAATAAGAATTGTTTTAATAGATTAAAACTCCATTTTAATAGAGTTTTTCCCACTTTGTCCCTTCTTTAGTATCCATTAAAACTATATTTTTCTCTTGCAGTTCATCTCTAATCTTATCTGCTTTAGAAAAGTTTCTCTCTTTTTTAGCTTCATCTCTAGCTAAGATTAATGATTTTATCTCTTTTTTCTCTTCATCACTAACTCCAAGTTGAAAATAGAGCTCTTCATTAATAGTGCCAATGCCAAGAAGTTCTTTTGAATAGTCTATTATCCATTTTGCATGGCTTTTTAAGAGAGTATCTTTGGAGTTTTTATCTAAACTTTCATTTAAAGAGGTAACTTTTTTATCTAAAACTGCTAAAGCTTTTGAAATATTTAAATCATCTTTTAAGGCCTCTAGTATCTCATTTTTAAAACTCTCATCAATCAAGCTTTCATTATGAGAAGTAACTCTTTTTTTAAGTCTATAAAATTTATCTAGCCTCTTTTTTGAAGCTAAAAGATCTACTTCATTAAAGTTAAAATCAGCCCTGTAATGAGTGCTTAAAAGATAAAATCTTAAAATCTCTCCATGATAAACTCTTAAAGCATCTTTTATGTAAAAGCTATTTCCCAAACTTTTACTCATCTTTTCGCCATCAATTGTCACAAATCCATTGTGCATCCAATATTTTGCAATATTTTGCCCCATCCCGCACCTAGTTTGAGCAGCTTCATTTTCATGATGAGGAAACAAAAGATCCGCTCCACCTGCATGAATATCTATTTGAAACTCCCCTTTTTTAGCCAAATGAGTATCTATCATGGCTGAGCACTCAAGATGCCAACCAGGTCTTCCTTTGCCAAAAGGTGAGTCAAAAGAGGGTTCATTTGTGGAAAATTTCCATAATGCAAAATCTTTTTGATCCTTTTTCTTTTCATCACTTTCAACTCTTGCTTGCGCATTTTGAATGATTTGATTGCTTAGACTTAAATATTTTTTATCTTTATTTGTATCAAAATAGATCCCATCATCAGTCTTATAAGCAAACTCTTTATTTAAAAGTTTTTCAATAAAATCAGTCATATTTTTAAGATTTTCAGTAGCTTTTGGCTCAATTGAAGGCTCTATCACATTTAAAGATGACATATCATTTTTATAGTTTTTTATATAAAAATCTGTTATCTCTTCTAAACTTTTACCAGTTGTGGTCATTTTTGCAATGATTTTATCATCAATATCAGTAAAGTTTTTAGCAAAGGTAACCTCGTATTTTAAAGCCACAAGGACTCTTCTTAAAAGATCAAAAGCTATGGCACTTCTAGCATGTCCTAAATGAGCATCATCATAAACTGTTGGCCCACAAACATAAATAGTAACTCTCTTTTCATCAATGGGAACAAAAGGGACTTTTTTTCGTTTTGATGTATCATAAATATGCATTTAAAATTTCCTTAAAAATAGTCAATAAAAATATCTCTAAAATGAGCACGATGGCTAAAATAGCTATCTGTTTTAGATGAAGTATAGCTAAAAACTTTTTAGTTCCATAGGCTTTTATAGTTAAAATAAAGAGTAAAAAACCGCTAATTGAACTAGCTAATGCTAATCCAGAAGCTCCGTAAGGTGAAATGAGCAAGATTGAGAGAATTATATTTAAAATTAAGCTAATAGCGCTTATTTTGGCGGCTTTTGCTTGTAATCCCATGGAGTAAAGCCATAAAGAAAATAGTCTTGATAGTCCAAAAGGCGCAAGTCCTATCAGGTACATTTGCAAAACTTTAGCTGTTTGCAAGGAGTCCTCTTTTAAAAATGCGCCTCTTTCAAATAGAATTTTTACAATCTCTGGAGCTAGCATGTATCCGCCAACTGTTGAGGGAAGTAGCAAAAAAGCAAGTACCCAAAAGCCATCTTTTAGTGTTTTATTGGCGCTTTCTACCTCTTTTTTATTTACCTGTTTTGCAATTTTTGGAAATAAAGAGATGGATAAAGCTATGGCAAAAAGAGCTAGGGGGAGTTGGAAAATTCTATTTGAATAGTATAGATAACTAATGCTACCTGAGACTAAAAAACTTGCTAACCAAGTGTCTATAAATGAGGCTAATTGAGCAGTAGAATTGCCAAGCACTGAGTGCCAAAAGTTTTTATAAAACTCTTTATAGTTCCTTTTTTTCTCTTTAAACTTAAATAAGCCTACTTTTAAAACCCTCCAAACCCTTTTTCTTTTAATGGCTATTAAATGAGTCATTAACTGTAAAATTCCACCAACAATAACGCCAATACTTAGGTAATATACTCCATTTTGAGGCTCATTTGGATTTGAGAACAGCAAAGCAACAATCATGGCTATGTTTAGTAAAGCAGTTGAATAAGCTGTGGTTGCAAAGTGTCCTTTAAAGTGCAAAAGAGCTGATAGAAAAGTTACAATATAAATTAAAGGCAAATACCAAAAATTTATCCTAACAAGTGGTGTTGCTAGAGTTATAGTCTTTTCATCAAAGCCAAAAGCTATTAGTTTTGTAATAAATGGGGCTAGAAGCATTACAAGTAGGGTTAAAAACAGGATAAAGCTTAAAAATCTAATTAAAATTAAAGAAGCAAATCTACCTTTCTCTTTTGTTTTTATAAAAGCTGGCAAAAAAGCTTGAGAAAAAGCACCCTCAGCAAAGATTCTTCTAAATAGATTTGGCAGTTTAAAGGCAACAAAAAATATATCACTATATATATTTGCACCTATGGTTGAAGCAGTTAGTAAATCTCTAATAAATCCTAAAATTCTTGAAAAAAGGATACCGCTACTATTTGTCATAAAAGCTTTAAACATTAAAAATTAACCTCAATTTATAGGGCTATAAAATAGCTTAAAAATCCACACTAATGGGAAGTTTACTTTATTTTAATCAATCTTGTATCATAATATAAAAGAGTTTAAATCAATGTGAGGAAAGTTTGTGAAAGAGCCAAAAAGAACAGACAAAAAGAGTATAAATGATGAATCTCCATTTGCATTTGAGCCAATTATCGTAGATACGGTTGATGTTGCAGATGAGTTAAAAAGAGTATCTACTGTAAATAATGTTGATTTAAAACTTATTGATTTTCATATTTTAAATATATCTACCTCATACTATACCCCGCAAGATGAAGAGCCTAAATGGCTAGAAGAGAAGCAGTTAAATGCTTTTGATGATGACTCTTTTTTTCTAAATCCAGATTTAAAAATTGATCAACACTTTAAGGTTGAGATTTTTGATAAAAGATCCAAAGTAGATACTGGAATATTGCCTAACTTAACACTAGGGGCTAATAAAAACTTAACAAAGATTGTAGTTGGAATTAAACAGAATTTAAATATAAAATATTTTCATAATCTTGAAGAGAGGCTCATTGAGGAGATAAATAAAAGGAAAATTAGATCTTCAATTTTAGTAGGGATTAGAGAAGCCGCAATGCGCGAAGAGATAAGAAAATTAGTTGCTTTTGTTAGGGTGAATAACTACATTGAAAAAGATATAACTTTAGTAGTTATGGAGGGAGTTGAGCCCTTATATCCAGTTAATGATAACTTCATAGAGCATTTTAAGAAAAAAGTTGAGCCAGACGAGAAGAGCGGAAGGGTGGATTACTCAAGAAGAGGCTTTTTGCAATCAGTTGGCGAAAAAGAGATAATTCTTGAGTACATTAAACCTCAAGAAGGTAGTCCAGGAAAAAATTGTAGAGGTGTTTATCTGCCTGTAAATGAGCCAAAAATAGCACATGATGGCAATGTTAATATTGGTGAAAATATTGAAAAAATTGAAGATGATAAGTCTATAAAATTTTTAGCTAAAAGAAGCGGGTATGTAAAGTTTGAGAATGGAGTTTACGATGTTCAAGAAGAGATGGAAATAGGGGAGATTAACTTTAAAACAACAGGATCCATTGAAGCAGGGCTAGATAAAAATATAAAAATAAACATTAAAGAGGCTGACGCTCTAACAGACGCTGTTGGAACAGGAATGAGTGTTGAGAGTACTGAGTTAAATGTTGATGGAAATGTTGGTAGTCAAGCTAACATAAGAGCTAGGCTTGTTAGGATTGGTGGGCAAACACATAAAACATCAAACATTACAGCTGATAGCGCCCAAATTGCGGTACATAGAGGAAATCTTGAAGCAAAAGAGGTAAACATAGATAGATTAGAAGGCGGTACAGTCGTAGGAGATGTAGTTAGAATCAAGATGGCTTCTGGAGGAGAAGTGTTTGGAAGAGAAGTTTACATTGAAGAGCTTTTTTCTCACGCACAAATTACAGCTAGCGAACTCATTGAGATTAAAAAATTAAAAGGATCTAACAATAGATTTGCCATAGATTCTGGAAGTTCAAAAGCTTTTAGCTCAGATATTGCTTCACTAAAAGAAAAAATTAAAGAGTATAAGAAAAAAGAGGAGCAGCTTCCAAAGCAGTTAGAGGGTAAAAAACTCTTAATTGATGCTAATAAGGCATCAGTTGAAATGATTAAAGATAAGATAGCAGAACTTAGAAGTGAAAATATTAAGCCACCTGCTACTTTTTTAGGTAAATTAAAAGAGTATCAGCAGCTTATCAATGAGTATAATATATTGCTAAAACAGGCAAAAGAGATAAAAGTAGAGTTGCAACACTTTAATGATGAGTTAAATTCTATGCAAAATAAAATATTTGATGCAAAGATTATAAACTACTCTCCTTGGCTGGAGTACAATGAGATAAAGTTTAAACTCATTTCACCTGAAATTGAGATAACTTACAACACTATTGAAAATGAAACTACAAGAGTTTTTACTCTCATTGAAACCGCAGATGATGGATATAGAATCAACCGCTCAAGTGAAATACGAAAATGATAGTTGGCTTAAAGGGCAAGATTAGCCATAAAGAGCCCACTTTTGTGCATGTTGAAACAGTAAATGGCATAACTTATAAAATAATTATCTCTCTTTTTACAAGTAGCAGCCTTAAAAGTGGTGATGAAGTTGCTTTAAAAACTACTCAAATCTTTAGAGAAGATGCGCAGATTTTATTTGGTTTTTTAAGCGATAATGAGCAAAAAATGTTTGAAACTCTCATTAAAATTAATGGAGTAGGGCCAACAACAGCTATGGCTTTTTGCTCAACCTTAACTCCTGAAGATTTTGCTACTGCTTTAGTTAAAAATGATGCACAAACCCTAAAAACAGTACCAGGCATTGGGCCAAAGAGTGCGAAAAGAATTTTAGTTGAACTTAGTGATTATGCACTTAATTTTGACCAAGCCTCAAATAAATCTTACCAAGAAGCTCTACTCGCACTTGAGAGTTTGGGTTTTAAGAAAGAAAGAGTTAAAAAAGCTTTACTTGAATGTAAAGCAAAAGATACTGCAATGCTGGTAAAAGAGGCTTTAAAGAAACTTACATAAAAAGGAATAGTTGGTGAAAATTGCACTTTTGTTCGGAGGAGAAAGTTATGAGCATGAAATTAGCATAGTAAGTGCTATAACATTAAAAAAAGTTTTAAATTTTGAATTGGAATTTATCTTTTGTGATGGAGATAGAAACTTTTATCAAATCCCAGAAAAATCAATGAAAGCTACCCATTTTTCAAGCAAAGAGTACGAAAAAAATAGAAAACTTTACTTAACAAATGGAGGTTTTTTTCATAAAACTCTTTTTGGAAAGTTTGATGATATTAAATTTGATTATATTCTCAACCTAATTCATGGAGCTGATGGAGAAGATGGAAAGATAGCTGGAATGCTAGATTTTTACAATATAAAATATGTAGGCCCAAGATTAGAGGGCTCAATTCTTAGCTTCAATAAAGTTTTAACAAAAAGTTTTGCAAAAGATTTGAATGTAAAAGTTTTAGAATATGAAGTTTTTCATGGAAATAAAAGAGATTTAGAAAAGTTAAATTTTCCCATCATTTTAAAGCCAGCTAGACTTGGCAGCTCTATTGGAGTTAGTATTGTTAGAGAGAAAAAAGAGTTAGATTTTGCTTTAGATAAAGCTTATGAATTTGATAATGTAGTATTAGCTGAGCCTTTCATTGAGGGCATTAAAGAGTACAATTTAGCAGGATATAGAGCAAAAGACGGGATGAGATACTCCATTATTGAAGCTCCTTTAAAAGGTGAGCTTTTAGATTTTGAGAAAAAATATTTGGATTTTTCAAGAAGTGAGGGCGCAATAGAAGCTAACTTATCAAAAGATTTGGTTAAAAAAATAAGAGAAGTTTTTGATAAAATTTATTCTCCATATTTTGAGGGAGCATTAATAAGATGCGATTTTTTTATCCATGAGGATGAAGTCATTTTAAATGAAATCAATCCAAATCCTGGCTCATTAGCCCACTATCTTTTTAAAGATTTTAACTTTGAAATTGAAAATTTAATTTCAAATTTGCCTATAAATAGAAAAATTTCAGTTAGTTATGAATATATAAATTCAATAAAAAAAGCCAAAGGGAAAGCAAGGCAGGGCTAAGAAAACTTTAGGTATTATTTTACATATTTTTATATGTAAAGGGTTAGTTTGGCAAAATATTCTCAAGATGAAATATATACCGCAACACAGGTAGTTAGGCACTTTAGCGATACTTTATCAAAAGTTAGCAGTGGTGAGAAAAAAAGAGTAGTCATAGTAAAAAACAATAGATTTGAAGCTATTTTATTGAATGTAAAAGAGTATGAAAGAATGCTTGAAGCTGTTGAAATATTGGAAAAAATCTACAATAAAACTAAGCGCCCATAAATGGCAATTAGAAGCGTTAAATACATGGGAGATGAGTTTCTTATCTCTTATGATAAAGTTACAAATAAAGCCAATAAAGTAGCTCTATTTCTACATGGATGGGGTTCAAGTAAGGAGTTAATGAAGAGCGTTTTTGCAAAAACTCTACCCCAGTTTGATCACTACTATGTAGATTTGCCTGGATTTGGAAATTCAACCATTCCTAAAGCGTTAAATAGCTATGAGTATCACAAGGTTTTAAAACTCTTTTTAAAAGAGTTAAATATTGAGCCAGATATGATTATAGGGCACTCCTTTGGTGGTAAAATAGCCACTTTGTTAAATCCTCCACTATTAATTTTACTAAGTAGCGCTGGAATTTTTAGAAAAAAATCAATTAACATTAGGATGAAAATCTATATTTTTAAGATTTTAAAAAGAGTTGGTTTGGGAAAATTTTATAAGCTCTTTGCATCAAAAGATGTGAAAAATGCAGATAAAACTCTGTATGAAACTTTTAAAAAAGTTGTTGATGAGGATTTTAAAGAAGAGTTTGCAAACTTTAAAAATAAAGCTTTAATCTTTTGGGGAGTAAAAGATAGGGCAACCCCACTAGCTAGCGGTAAAATGATTGAGAGTTTAATAGAAAAAAGCCACTTTTATGCACTAGATGGGGATCATTTCTTCTTTTTAAATAGTGCTAATTTCATTGAGCAAACCATAAGGAAAAACTGTGAAAATATTTGAATTAATTACCCATTTTGTGTTCATGATGGCTTTAGGCTACTACCTAATAACCGCTCTTCAATGGTATAGCTATAAAATTAAAAGAGTACTATTTCACTACAATAAGCCAGCTTGGCATTTTCTTTTTTTTATTTTGCCCATATTTATCTACTATTTTGCAGGTAAATGGGCTTGGATATATATCTATTTTGCTTACATTCCATGGCTTATTGCGTGGCATAAAAGACTTGATAAGCCTTTGGTTTTTACAAAAAGAGTTAAAAGATTTTTAACATTTTTAGCATTTTTTACTATATTTCAAGATTTATTATGTTTTTTTACACAAAAATGTGTAAATTATGGACTATTTTTACCAATCATCGCCGCTATTTTCTTTGGTACTTTTTATGAAAAATTACTTTTTCATGGATTTTATAAAAGGGCTCAAAAAAAATTGAAAAAAAATCCAAATCTAATTATCATCGCCATTACTGCGAGCTTTGGCAAAACAAGCATAAAGCACTTTTTATATGAAATTCTTTCAAAAAAATATAAGTGCTACCATAGTCCAAATAGCATAAATACCCTTACTGGCTTAGTGCAAGATGTTAACACTTCATTAAGTGAAGATGTGGAGGTTTATATTGCAGAAGCAGGAGCTAGAGAGGAGGGGGACATTGAGGAGATTGCTAAATTTTTAGAACCTCAAGTTGTCATTGTAGGGGAGATTGGATTGCAACATATTGAGTATTTTAAAACGCTAGAAAGAGTAAGAAATACTAAAATGGAGCTTACTTTGTCTCCTTCATTAAAAAAAGCTTTTGTACACAAAAGTGCAAATATAGCGCCTAGTGAAGTGGTGGTAGAGTATGGAGATGAGTTAGTTGAGATAGATGCTAGTTTGGAAGGGACTATATTTAAAACCCTAATAGAAGGAAAAGAAGATAGTTTTGAAACACCTATTTTAGGGGAGTTTAGTGCAAGAAATTTACTTGCTGCTATCTTAGTTGCAAAATATTTAAAAGTTGATGATTTGAAAATAAAAGATGCCATAAAAAACTTAAAACATACTCCTCATAGATTAGAACCCATAAGGGTAGGTGGTAAGCTCATTTTAGATGATAGTTACAATGGAAACCGCTCTGGGATGGAGCTTTCTTATAAGTTAGCATCATTATTTTTAGGAAGAAAGGTTTTAATAACTCCTGGGATAGTTGAGAGCAATGATAGTGAAAATGCACTTCTAGGCAAAGCGATAAATGAAGTATTTGATGTAGTGATAATCTCATCACCTTTAAATGCACAAGTTTTGCTAAAAGAGTTAAAAAAACCAAAGGTACATATCTTAAAAGATAAGAAAAAATTAGAAGAGCTTTTAGCCGCAGTAACTAAAGAGGGGGATCTCATTTTATTTTCAAATGATGCCCCTAGTTACATTTGACAACTCTTTTAGTCTCTAGGGCTATCTCAAGCTCTTCATCTGTTGGCACAACTAAGATTTTTACTCCTTGGCCATCTTTGCTAATGTCGCAAATTGCTCCTCTTTGGATGCTTTTATTTTTTATAGAGTCTATCTCTATCCCTAAAATTTGTAGCTTATTGCAAATTTTATATCTTAAATCACTATCATTTTCTCCAATGCCGCCTGTAAAAATAAGAGCATCAACTCTATTTAATACCGCGCTATAAGCCCCAATATATTTTTTAATCCTATATGCAAACATTTCAATGGCTAAAATGGCTTTCTCATCCCCATCTTGTGCCATTTGTCTAACTTCTCTCATATCGCTTTTGCCACAAATTCCACGCAAACCACTTTGCTTATTTAGCAACTCATCAAACTCTTTCACCCCATAATTTAACTCTTTATGCAAATAAAAGAGAATGGCAGGATCTATATCACCACTTCTAGTACCCATTATTAAGCCCTCAAGCGGTGAGAGCCCCATGGATGTATCCACGCTTTTACCATTACTAATAGCAGTTGCACTTGCTCCATTTCCTAAGTGTAAAGAGATAGCATTAAAGTCTTCTTGTGCAATATTTAAAAATTTAGCTGCCTCTTTTGAGACATAATGGTGCGATGTTCCATGAAAACCATACTTTTTAACATCCATTTTTTCATATAATTCATATGGAATTGCGTAAGTGTGAGCATAATTTGGGATAGTTTTATGAAATGCTGTATCAAAAACAGCAACTTGTTTTACCCCCTTGCTTTGCCTAATTGCAATCTCTATACCTACAATATGAGAAGGATTGTGAAGAGGGGCTAGGGGTGAAATCTCTTTTAACCTTTCTATGACACTCTCATCAATTAAAATTGGCTTAGAAAAGCTTTTTCCACCATGAACTACGCGGTGTCCTATGGCGTCAAGCTCTTGCAAAGAGTTTAAAGCACCACTTTCAAAAAGAGCCCTCTCCATAGCCAAAAAGCCCTCTTCATGATTTTTAATAGTGGTTTTTTTAGTTATCTTCTCTTTAGTTAAAAGGCTAATAGTTGAACTATCTCCACCCACCTCTTCAATAATCCCTGAAGCTAGTCTATTTTTTTTATCTAAATTAAAAAGTTGAAACTTAATGGAAGAGCTTCCTGAGTTTATAACAAGTACTCTCATCTACTCTCCTTGAGCTTGAATTGCAGTAATTACAACAGTATTTACAATATCTTCGACTAAGCAACCTCTGCTTAAATCATTAATTGGTTTTCTTAAACCCTGCAAAACAGGTCCAATGGCTAAAGCTCCAGAAGATCTTTGTACTGCTTTATAGGTATTGTTACCTGTATTTAAATCTGGAAATATAAAAACAGTAGCCTTACCTGCAACTTTGCTACCAGGTAGTTTTGCTTGCGCAACCAAGGGATCTATGGCAGCGTCATATTGGATTGGTCCTTCTATAAGCAAGTCTGGTCTTAACTCTTTTGCTTTTTTGGTAGCTAATCTAACTTTTTCAACCTCGCTTCCCCTTCCTGAATCGCCAGTTGAATAAGAGAGCATTGCGACTTTTGGCTCAATCCCAAAAGCTTTTGCTGTATCAGCAGATGAGATAGCAATTTGTGCTAACTCCTTAGCATTTGGATCTTGATTTACAGCACAATCCCCATAAACTAAAACTCTAGTTTGTAAACACATAAAAAATACACTTGAAACTACAGAAACATTATCTTTTGTTTTAATGATTTGAAGAGCAGGGCGAATGGTTTCAGCTGTTGTATTAATAGCTCCTGCTACCATTCCATCTGCGTATCCTAAATGCACCATCATGGTTGCAAAATAGACACTATTTACCATAGCATCTTTTGCTGCGGCCATTTTTAAACCCTTATGTTTTCTTAAATCATAAAAGATAGTTGTAAACTCTTCAAGAAATTCGGAGTTTGTAGGATTGATGATTTTGACCCCTCTTAAGTCAAGTCCTAAGCTTAAAGCTTGATGCATTACATCATTTTCATCGCCAAGAAGTATGATATTCACAACATCTCTTCTTAGTAACATTTCAGTAGCTCTTAATATGCGTGGATCTTTACTTTCTGGAAGGACGATTGTTTTTTTATCTTGTCTTGCTTTTTCAAAAAGACTGTATTCAAACATAATTGGAGTTATGGATTGGGATTTAACTGTAGTAATCTTCTCTTCAATCTTAAATTTATCTACATTAGCATTATAGCTTCCCATGGCTAGAGCAATTTTTCTTTTACTTTGCGGCGTAATTTTAGCAGGTACTCTTTCTACCATTAAAGCTGTTTGAAATGTATCGTGCGGGCTTATTAGAACAGGTAAGCTAAATTGATTTAAACCTTTAATAAGAGATAAAATTGACTCTTTTGGAGTAAAACCACCTGTTAAAACTATCCCAGCAATAGTTGGAAACTGTTTTGAATAGTTAGCAACTATGGTTGCTATCATAATTTCAGGTCTATCTCCAGGAACTATTACCAAATCCCCATCCTCAAGTCTATCTAAAAAATGCTCTAGAGTCATCGCTGCAACTTTGCACTGTCTTACAACTCTTCTTAAATCTTGCTCATCTCCTAAAATAAGCTCACTTTTTAACTTTTTTTTAACCTCAGCAATAGTTGGTGAGTCTAACTCTGGAATTTCAGGTAGTAAAAAAATGGGAGATTTACTCAATCTATCTAAGTTTTTCTCCTGTTTTAGGGCTTTAAAGACATCTTCACTTAATCTATTTGCAAAAGTAGCAAAATGAATACAGCCCTCTTTTACAATGGCTTTAGACTCTATGCTAATCTCTTCACTAACCTCTTTTAAAGATTTATTGCTTCCATTTAATACACT
>LSQX01223269.1_pt1 | contig 19121 bp, 15 predicted proteins | sample 654561 | NCBI WGS metagenome assembly LSQX01 (sample SAMN04489861, study PRJNA283612) | anaerobic digester metagenome | isolation source: 4 biogas reactors fed with cattle manure at either 37C or 55C with and... | place: Denmark: Kongens Lyngby | collected 2014
AGATGTGTATAAGAGACAGACTTTGTAGAAGGGTAGTGAGTGCCACGAAACGTCGTAGCACTGCATCTCCTTGATTGTCTGCTCATTATCTCTTTTGTCCGGAAGCAACTACTCATTACCCCTAACGAAAAACACACGAAATGGCCTTTTATGCTGAAGGGTAGTGAGTGCCAAATCTTAGCGTGGCAACACATCTTCTTGACTGTCTGCTTGTTACCTCCTTTTTCCAGAAATAGTTACTCACTACCCTTCACGGAAACCGCGAAAAAGCACGTGAAAACACGGTGAAAACACGAAAAAGCGCGGGAAAGTACGGTGAAAACACGGTGAAAACACGAAAAAGCACGGGAAAGTACGGTGAAAACATGGGAAAACACGTGAAAACACGGGAAAGCATGGGAAAACACGGGAAAACACGGGAAAGCATGGGAAAACACGTGAAAGCATGATAAAAGTACCGGAGAAATGTGGAAAGTACCGGGGAAACGCGGAAAGACGCAGGAAGACAGGGGAAGACACGGGAAGACACGGGAAGGGGGTTAGGAGCGGATGGCTGCGATGCCGGGGAGTTCTTTTCCTTCCAGATATTCCAGCATGGCTCCGCCTCCGGTGGATACGTAACTGACTTTGTTTGCATAGCCCATTTGGTTGACGGCGGCTACGGAGTCGCCGCCTCCTACCAGAGAGAAGGCTCCATTTTGTGTGGCGTTGGCCACAAAAGCAACCAATTGTCGTGTTCCATTAGCAAAGGCCGGCATTTCAAAGACTCCGGCCGGGCCGTTCCAGAGCAGTGTTTTGGAATTGAGGATGACTTGTTCCCAGGCGGTCAAGGTTTGCGGACCGGCGTCCATGCCCATCCATTGGTCGGGAATTTGATCAATGGAGTGTACGTTTGTTTGGGCGTTGTTATCAAATGCATCTGCTGCTATCACATCTGTAGGTAAGTACATGCGTACGCCTTTCTCTTCTGCTTTTTTTAGGATGTCCAAGGCGGTGTCTATCAAGTGGTCTTCGCAAAGGGATTGACCAATACGTCCGCCGCGGGCTTTGACAAATGTAAAACTCATGCCTCCGCAGATAATCAAGTTGTCCACTTTGTCCAGTAGATTTTCCAGTATGGCCAATTTGCTAGACACTTTGGCTCCGCCCAAGATGGCTGTGACGGGACGAACGGCAGAACTCAATACTTTATCCATGGCTAGAATTTCCGCATGTAATAAGCAGCCGAACATTTTGTCGTTAGGAAAATGAGCTGCTATGAGCGTGTTGGAAGCATGTGCTCTATGTGCCGTACCAAAAGCGTCGTTGATGTAACAGTCAGCATACGAGGCCAGAGCAGCTGTAAAGCGCTGTTGGCTTTCTTTCAATGCTGTTTTGGCCTCGGCTTTTTCTTGTTCGGAAGCTTCTTCCGGCAAGCCTCGGATTTTGCCTTCTTCTTCTGCATAAAAACGTAAGTTTTCCAGCAGCAGTACTTCTCCCGGTTTCAAAGAGCGAGCCATGGCAGCCGTTTCTTCTCCCATGCAATCAGTGGCAAACAGTACGGGAACGCCCAGCAGTTCTTCAATGGCAGGAAGGATATGACGTAGAGAAAAGCGCTCCTCGGCTTTTTTGGGTCTTCCCAAATGCGACATCAATATGAGTGAACCGCCTTTTTCCAGTACTTTCTGAATAGTAGGGATGGCGGCACGGATGCGGGTGTTGTCCGTTACTTGGAATTGGTCGTCTAGCGGGACGTTAAAATCTACGCGAACAATAGCGCGTTTTCCTTGAAAAGAATAGGTGTTGATATCTTGCATCTGTTCCTGTATTAAAAACATGTAAAGTTACAATTTTTATATCTTTACGTAATGGAATACCGATTGTTGGATTGCGGTGAACAAGAAAAACTGGAACAATGGGGTCCGTACGTTACCATACGACCGGAACCGCATGCGCGGTGGCCCAGGTCCAAGCCTGTGGAGTGGTGGATGGAGCAAGCGCATTGGTATTTTGAACCGGGCAGCGGCCAAGGCATACCGGGTAGGGAAGACAGCGGAACGTGGAAGCGTTTGAAGGAAGCTCCGTCTTTGTGGACCATAGATTACAAGGGACTTTTTAAGATGCAGGTGGGTCCCACAGCTTTTAAGCACGTGGGTCTTTTCCCGGAGCAAGCGTCCAATTGGGATTTTGTTTACAACAAAGCCGAGGCAATACCGGTAAAAGCACCGGGAGTAGTGCCGTGGGTCCTCAACTTGTTTGCGTATACGGGAGCGGCTTCTTTGGCCGCTAAGGCGGCCGGAGCAGAGGTGGTGCACCTGGATGCGTTGCGGCAAATGGTTACGCGGGCAAAAGAAAATATGGAATTGAGCGGCTTGTCCGGGATACGGTGGGTAGTGGAAGACGCACTTACTTTTGTAAAAAGAGAGGTACGGCGTGGAAATACCTACCATGGAATCATTTTGGATCCGCCTGCTTTCGGACGCGGCCCTAAGGGGGAAAGATGGAAATTGCAGGAAGATTTGCCGGTACTTTTGGAAGGGTGTTCCCGTATTTTGGAAAAAAAATACGGCTTTTTAGTATTGAATGTGTATACACAGGGCTTTGTAGCGGAAGAAGCCGGTCGTTGGATAAGAAAGTTTTTTCCCGGAAAAGGAAACGTTACCTTTGGGACATTGTATATAAAAGATGTTTTTGAGAAAAAAATGCCGGCTGGTGTTTTCGCAAGATTGGAATTATAAAATTGTTCATTATGAGTATATTGGCCATAACATGGGATGTAAATCCGGAAATCATTTCTTTTGGAAAATTAGGGATTCGTTATTACTCCTTGTTTTTCATCATTGCTTTTTCCATTGGATACATGTTGTTTAAACACTTCTTCAAGAGGGAAGGAGTTCCGTTGACTTTGTTGGATCCGCTACTGTATACGTTGGTGTTGGGCACGTTGGTAGGTTCCCGTTTGGGACATTGCTTGTTTTACCAACCGGACTATTATTTGGCTAATCCTATAGAGATATTGTACGTTTGGGAGGGAGGTTTGGCGTCTCACGGAGGAGCCATTGCTTTGTTGTTGGCCATGTGGTGGTTTGCACGCCATTACGGACGAAAACACCATTTCAACTTTTTATGGATTATGGACCGCTTGGGTATTACGGTAGCCCTGGCCGGCTTTTTCATTCGTATGGGCAATTTGATGAATTCAGAAATTTATGGAAACCCAACCGACTTGCCCTGGGGATTTATCTTTGTGCGTAGTGGAGAAGTTCTTCCCAAACATCCTACGCAGTTGTATGAAGCCCTGTCTTATCTGATCCTTTTTGGCGTGTTGTTGTTCTTGTACCGCAAAAAACTACCTTCATTGAAAGAGGGAACGCTCTTTGGTCTGTTTTTGTTGGTGCTCTTTGCAGCCCGCTTCTTTATTGAGTATATTAAAGAACCGCAGGTGCCTTTTGAACAAGGAATGGCATTGAACATGGGGCAATTGTTAAGCATTCCTTTTGTTTTAGCCGGAACCGGATTGCTTGTATACAGTGTTTTGCGGGGCAAACCTGCTTTAAGACAAGCGGAGCAACAACAGGAGAAGGAAAAGAAAGAGCCGCTGAGCGGAACAAAAGGAACGTACTAAAGATCATGTATGACAGCTAAAAGAAAATCGGGAGTAGTTATAAAAAACAAACGAGCCGCTTTTGAGTACGAACTGTTAGATACGTACACAGCGGGGATTGTTTTGGTGGGTACGGAAATCAAATCTATCCGTGCCGGAAGGGTTTCTTTGGCAGACGCCTACTGCTATTTTGTAGGAAGGGAATTGTACGTGAAAAATATGAGTATAGCAGACTACGACTACGGGTCGTACAATAGGCACGAACCGGAGCGCGACAGAAAACTGTTACTTAACAAAAGGGAGCTAAGCAAATTATTCCGGGCTACGCGTGAAAAGGGTTTCACCATTGTGGTAACTCGGCTCTTTATATCAGAAAACGGTTACGCCAAACTCAACATAGCGTTGGCTCGCGGCAAGCGGCAATACGACAAGCGCCACTCCATAAAAGATAAGGATATGCAGCGCGAGCAAGATCGTATGGCCCGCATGTAATGCCTTTTATGCGTCTACCGATTTAAGTCGGCCTGTTTACTTGCGGAAAAGGTACCAAGAAAGAGACTGCCAAAGCGCCTAAAATGGTTACAATGGTAACTATGAAGGCCCACAAGGGGATTCCTAAGGCTTCAAGAAGTCCCAAGATTCCGCCTTCCTGCCATCCCAGGAGCCACTGACCGGGTGTTGAAAGTATCATAACTTTTTTTAATAACTGTTTATAAAAGCGTGCAACATATTAAATTTCTGTCTCCGTACGCATTGTCTACGCGTGTGACAATGGGCCAGAATTTGTGCTGTATGATCCAGGGTAATGGATATACGGCTTTTTCTCTGGTGTATTCATGTGTCCATTCGTTGGCACAAGCTTCTGCCGCCGTATGAGGGGCATTTTTAAGCAGACTGACTGAAGTCTTGCATTCTTCCATAATGGTAATCATGGCTTCTGCAAAGCGGTCCAGCTCTTCTTTGGATTCGCTTTCTGTAGGTTCAATCATCAATGTTTCATACACGGGGAAAGATAGCGTGGGAGCATGGAATCCGTAGTCCATCAACCGTTTTGCCACGTCTGTAGCGTCTACTCCGTATGTTTTTGAGAAATGGCGTAAGTCTATGATGCATTCGTGAGCTACATAGCCGTTTTTGCCTGTGTACAATGTAGTGTAATGTTCTTCCAGTTTTCGGGATAAATAGTTGGCGTTCAAGATGGCGTATTCAGATGCCTTTCGTACGCCTTCTTTACCCAACATTTTTATGTATCCGTAAGTGATAGGGAGTAGTAGAGGACTTCCGTATGGGGATCCGGCTACGGTATGGCCTCCGCCGCAATCTACCAATGGGTGACCGGGCAAGTACGGTTCCAGTTCTTTTGTACAGCAAATGGGACCTACACCGGGGCCTCCGCCGCCGTGAGGCATGGCAAACGTTTTGTGTAAGTTCAAATGACATACATCTGAGCCTGTAATGCCGGGATTGGTGATACCGGTCATGGCGTTCATGTTGGCTCCGTCCATATAGACCAAACCTCCGTTTTTGTGTACGATATCTGTGATTTCACAGATGGTTTCCTCATACACTCCGTGGGTGGAAGGATACGTAATCATGGTACAGGACAAGTTGTCTTTGTGTTCCTCTGCTTTCCGTTTCAAATCTTCTACGTCTACGTTTCCTTGGTCGTCACAAGCCACAATGACTACTTCCATTCCGGCCATAATGGCGCTTGCCGGGTTGGTTCCGTGTGCAGAAGAGGGGATGAGCGCTATGTTGCGGTGTCCTTGTCCTTGAGCTTCTTGGTACGCGCGTATGACCATCAGACCGGCATGTTCTCCGGATGCACCTGAATTGGGTTGCAGGGAACAAGCATCAAAACCGGTAATGACAGCCAATAAATTTTCCAGCTCATGTATCAGTTGCAAGTAACCTTCTACTTGCCAAGAGGGAGCAAAGGGATGTATGGCATTCCATTCCGGCTGGCTAAGTGGCATCATTTCTGCAGCGGCATTCAGTTTCATGGTACAAGAACCGAGCGGTATCATGGAGTGCGCCAAAGAAATATCTCTTGTTTCCAAGGTTTTGATGTACCGCATCATCTCTGTTTCCGAGTGGTACGTATTGAAAATGGGCTCCCTGAGCGCAGCCTCTTCTCTTTCCATAAAAGAAGGAATAGCGGGGCTTTTTGGCATTTCTGCTGTATCAATACCAAAGATCTTCAGTACTTCTTGTACCTCTGTCAAGTTGGTGAGTTCGTCAAAAGAAATACGCACTGCATCTTCACTTGGGTAGAAGAAGTTGATTTTTGCACTTTCAGCTGCATCTCTTATTTGAGAAGCATCCACTCTTGCAATTTCGATAGTGTCAAAGAAATGTTTGTTTTTGACTGCAAATCCGTTTTTGGTGAATACGTCAGCAGCCAAATGGGCATAATATCTTCCGTTTTGAGCAATTTCTTTTACTCCGTCGCTTCCGTGGTACACGGCGTACATACTGGCCATGGTGGCCATCAGGGCCGTTGCCGTACAAATATTGGAAGTAGCCCGTTCGCGTTTGATATGTTGCTCCCTTGTTTGCAAGGCCAGGCGGTATGCCGGGTTGCCCAGTCTGTCTTTGGAAACGCCTACGATTCTTCCCGGCAGGTTGCGGCGGTATGCATCTGAACAGGCGATGTAACCGGCCGTAGGTCCACCAAATCCCATGGGAAGACCAAAGCGTTGGGCGCAACCGGCAGCTATGTCGGCACCCCAGGCAGCCGGCTCTTTGAGGACGGCGAGCGATAACAAATCGCAAACAGCTGTTACCATCAATTGGTTGTCGTGAGCTTCTTTACACAAATGGGTGTAATCACAAACCCTTCCGTCTGCTCCCGGGTATTGGACTACTACTCCGAAAATGCGTTCTTGGTGTTTCTTAAAGATTTCCAAAGGATTTTCTTGCAAATCTTCCAGGATGATGTCAATGCCCAATCCCAAGGCCCGTGTTTCCATGACGGCCAATGTTTGCGGGAAGATGTTTTTGTCTACCAATACGCCTGTGCGTCCTTCTTTTACTAACGCTCTGGGACGTAAGTCCAGCATCATGCGCATGGCTTCTGCAGCTGCCGTGGATTCGTCCAAAAGCGAACTGTTGGACAAATTGAATCCTGTCAAGCTGCATACCATGGTTTGGTAATTGAATAAGGCCTCCAATCTTCCTTGCGAAATTTCAGATTGGTACGGAGTGTAGGAAGTGTACCAGCCCGGATTTTCAAACACGTTTCGCAGTACTACGGGCAGACTGGCTGTGCCGTAATAACCCATACCTATGAGAGAACGGAACGGCAAGTTTTTAGCCGCCATGTTTTTCAGGTGTACAGTAAATTCGTATTCACTCATTCCTTCCTCTAACGGCAGCGGATCTTTCATGCGTATGCCTTCCGGAACTACTTTGTTTATAAGTTCTTCCATAGAGTTTACCCCAACAAACTCCAACATTTCCTGTATTTGTTCAGGACGGGGTCCAATGTGTCTTTCAGTAAATGATCTTGCCATATGTGTTTATATAAAATATATTTTTAATAATTAGATGCGTCCAATTTCAGCAAAATAAACAAAAGTAATGTAAAAGTCCATAACGAAGAGCCTCCGTAACTGATAAACGGGAGCGTAATTCCAATTACAGGAGTCAATCCAATGGTCATACCCACGTTAATGAAAACGTGGAAAAACACACAAGCAGCCACTCCGTATCCGTAGATACGACCAAAAGGATGGCGTTGTCTTTCTGCCATGATAATGATGCGGAAAAGCAGGAAAGCGTATAGGGAAATAACGAGCAATGCTCCAACAAATCCCCACTCTTCTCCTATAGAACAGAAAATAAAATCTGTGCTTTGTTCAGGAACAAAATTGTACTTTGTCTGCGTTCCTTGCAAAAACCCTTTGCCCGTCAATCCGCCCGATCCTATAGCTACTTTGGACTGGTACACGTTGTATCCGCTACCATAAATATCAGTATCAATGCCCAGGAGCGTTTCTATGCGGGCTTGCTGGTGTGGTTTGAGGGCTTTGTTAAATACGTAATCTACGGAAAACACCAAAAGAACACAACCGGCAAAAACGGGCAAGAGGACCTTTAGGTACGTTATTTTGTTCTTGAAAGCGATGACCAAAAGAGTAGCTGACAGGACTCCGGCCAAAGCCAAGAACCATTGGTACTTCTTTATGTATGAAAAGAGGTCTACGGAAAAAAGTTTGAGTGCCAGCGGAACGGCAAAATAAACGCTTGCAAAAATGAGAGCCGTAATAAGAACCGGTCTTTTTTTGGGCGATTCCAAAAATCCTATAAAAAAAACAACCCCCAGACAGAGCCAAAGGACATACACGGGGTCCCATAAAATGGAGAGAAGAAAAAGAACAACGGCTACAATGCCCATAATAGGAACCCATCCTGACAAACCTTCTCTATAAAGCACTACAACAAATGCCGTCAGCACAACGGCCAGGCCCGCTTCTTTTTGCAGAAAGATGAGTGCCATGGGAAACAAAATAAGAAAAGCCGCTTGCAAAAAACCCCTCCTGTTTTGGATGTGAAAATGGGGGCGGCTCATGACTCCCGCCAAGCCAATAGCCACAAACAACTTGGACATTTCTGCCGGTTGAAAATGGATGGGGCCCAATACAAGCCAAGAGCGGGACCCACTCCGCTCTACGCCTAAAAAGAGCACCACAACCAGCAGCAAAATTCCTATGAAGTAGATGAGGTTGGAGTAAAGTACATACGTACGTGCCGGAATGAGTAATACAACAAACGCTAGCAACCAGGCTCCGAACATCCAAATCATTTGCATACCGTAACGTTGACTCGTATCAAAAATATGGCTGTGTTCCGGGTCGTATACGGCAGAGAAAATACTTACCCACCCAATAAAAACCAAGAGTAGGTAGGTGGCTATGCTCCACCAATCCAAGTTTTTAAAAAGCAGATGATCTCTTCTTCTTCTCATTGCAAATGCCTACTTAATAAATCTTGTTCCAATGTTCTTTCATACAACCATTTTCTAGACGGCTGTATGTCTCCTGTCAAGTATTTTTCCACTAGCAAAGAGGCAACCGGAGCCGCCTGGGATGCTCCAAAACCACCTTGTTCAATGTAAACGGCAACGGCAATTTTGGGTTCGTCTTTGGGAGCAAAACAGACGAATACGGAATGGTCCTCTCCGTGAGGGTTTTGCGCTGTTCCCGTTTTGCCGCACAAATCTATTCCGGGGATGGCTGCCAGTCGGGCAGTGGCACCTGAACCGGCCGGACTGTTGACGGCCAAATACATGCCTTCCACCACCGGTTCAAAATGATGGGGGTTGACAAGCGTGTGGTTTTGTGTTGCTTTGGGCTGTGCGGCGTTGTCGTCCGGTATTTCTTTTACCAAGTGCGGCGTGTAAAAATGACCTCTGTTAGCCATGATGGCTGCCAGGTTGGCCAACTGAAGCGGAGTCGTTCCAATTTCTCCTTGGCCTATGGCTAAAGAAATAACCGTCAGCGATCTCCATCCGTTTTTCCCATACATCTTGTTGTATAAGGCAGACCCGGGTAAGGAACCGGTCAATTCTCCCGGAATGTCTATACCCAATCTTGTTCCAAAACCAAAACTTTTCACATAACGCTCCCATTGGTCCATAGATTGGGCTGTGTTTTCGTATACAGGGTTGTCTAAAATAGACCGTAAGACATTGCAATAGTATGCGTTGCAAGACATCATGACAGATTGTACCAAATTGGTGGGACTGGGATGTGCATGGCATCCCACCGTCAAGGAACCTGCCCTGTATCCCATATTGCAAGAGAAACGCGTACTGGGGTCAATGACTTCCTCTTCCAGTCCTATAAGAGCGTTTACCAGTTTGAATACAGAACCGGGTGGATAAGAAGACATAATGGCCCTATTAAAAAGCGGCTTTAATGGGTCTGAAATGATTTGTGAATAATGGACCCCAAAATTTGTCAAATATTCCGTAGACAGTCCGGTAGAAGTAATCAATGTGAGAATCTCCCCCGTTGTTGGATCCAAAGCAATGACGGATCCTACTTTGTTTTGCATCAACTCTTCCCCAAACAATTGCAAAGGCAGGTCAATGGTCGTTACCATATCTTTACCGGGAACAGATGGTTTGTCGTATGCACCCTCTGCGTACGGGGATTTTATGCGGTTCAATACGTCGCGAAGGAAAATGGTATACCCTTTTTCTCCTTTCAATGTCTTTTCGTATGCTTCTTCCAAACCTGTTCTGCCTATGTAGTCACCGGCGCGGTATTCCGGATTTCTTTCAAGGTATGTTTTATCGGCTTCTACTATATATCCCAACAAATTTCCACAAATATCTGATGGATAGTTGCGGACACTGCGTGTTTGAACGGAAAAACCGGGGAATTTATACGATTTTTCTAAAAAGTGGGTATATTGCTGGTTGCTAACCTGCCGCACAAAAATGACAGACTGGTACCCGATGGATTGGCGTCTAGCGTCTATATCAGCCAGCATATTGACCAGACGTTCTCGGCTGATATTGAATATGGAACAGAAATCTGCAGTATCAAATGGAGCCAATTCACGAGGAGTGATGAGGATATCATAGGCGGCTTTGTTGTCTGCCAAAATAGCTCCGTTCCTGTCGTAAATCAATCCTCTTGAGGGGTAAATGATTTCATACCGCAACACGTTGTTGTCTGCCGTGACTTTATACTCTTTGTTGATCAATTGCAAAAAAAACAACTTGCCGGTAAGGAGTAGCAGTCCGACAATAAAAAAAAGAATGATGGCGTTTTTACCTCTTTTGTTCATAAAATGTCTTTTTGAAAAGAAGTATCAAAAACGTATTGAGCAACAAACTTCCGGCAAGGCGTCCCAACGTATGCCAGAAGAGGTGAAGAGTAAAGGCTTCCAGGAAAAAATATACGATATGGTGAATGGCGGTACACAACAATACAAAAAGCACAAAGCGTACGGTCCCAAATTGTATAAAACCCGGTACAGAAAGATTGTCTATATCTCCCTTGAGGGTCATTGCTTTGATGAGTCCGTTTCTGAGGGCGGCCAAAGCCACAAACGCAGATGTGTGTAATCCCATAATACCGGCACTGAAAAAATCTAAGAGAAGTCCAAAAGCAAAAGCCCATATCATGAGAGCGGCTGCAGAATAGGTGCAAGGAAAAAGAAGCAGAAACAAGATATAAGGCATAGGGTATACGTACATCCCCAGATCCATATGTTCAAAAAGCAATAGTTGTAGAACAAGAAGCAGAAGAAAACGAAGGATGATTCTTATACTTTGATTCATAACGCCTCCTCTTCTTTTTGTTTGATCTGCTGCAACTCTTTTTCTTTTACCCTACTGACTACTTGAACGTAGCGAAGGGTTTTGAAATCTAGAAACAGTTCAATTTCCAACTCTAATGAAGTACCTCTTTTTTGGCTTTGCGACAACACAGTTCCCAAGGGAATGCCGTCCGGGAAAATGAGAGAAAAAGGACTGCTGATTATGGTGTCGCCTTTCGTTACTTTTGTATGTTGAGGAATCTCAGATAATTGAATTTTTTTGTAATGAACTCCGTTCCAGCGCAGGGTGCCAAACGTTCCCGTTTCTTTATGCTCTGCTGTAAAACGTTGCTGGGTGTTTAACAGTGAAATGACCAGAGCATGGTTTTCTGCTGCATACGAAACAACTCCGGCAATGCCTCCCGACCCAATGACACCCATGTCCGGTCGGACGCCGTCTGCCAATCCTTTATCAATTACAAGGTGGTTGTGCCTGTGGTTGACTGAGTTTCTAATGACACGGGCGGGAATGAAAGAAAAAGTATCGGGGATGCTCGTGGGTATTTCTTTTTTTGCCAGCAGGGAATGTTCCAAAAGAGAGAGTCTGGCCAACTCTTCTTTAAGAGCCGCATTTTCTTGACTCAGGGCATCGTTCAGAGTCCTAAGGTTTTTGAAAGCAATCCACGAAGAACGTCTTTCCCAAGCTGATGTTTGCCATTTTCGTACTACTTGTAAGATGGCGTTTTGCTGAAAATAGCTGTTGTTGACCATAAGAACGATGGCCACTGTCTGCAATGCCAAAAACAAGAGCAGCACCAAAATTTTTCTAAGCAAATAGGGCAGGCCGGCCATGCACAACCTCTGTTTTTTTTATCTTAATAAAAATGGGAAACTCCCAATATTCTTTAAAGCAATACCCGTTCCTCTGGCCACAGAGTGCAACGGACCTTCAGAAATATGGAACGGTATATTTATTTTGTCTTGCAAACGTTTATCTATACCGCGTAAGAGGGCGCCTCCACCCGTAAGAAAGATGCCACGTTGAACAATATCTGAATACAGTTCCGGTGGCGTTTGTTCCAGAACAGCCAATACGGCCGATTCAATTTTGGCCAGAGATTTATCCAAACAGTGGGCAATTTCCTGGCTAGTTACAGACACTTCTACCGGAAGGGCTGTCATCAAGTTGGGACCGCGCACAAGCATGGGTTCCGGTTGTTCTGTCAAATCGGAAAGGGCAGACCCTACACTAATTTTGATGTCTTCCGCCGTACGCTCTCCAATCTTTATGTTGTGCTGGTGTCGCATGTACTGTTGGATTTCTTGTGTAAAGACATCTCCTGCCACTCGGATACTTTGGTTGCACACAATGCCTCCAAGGGCAATAACGGCAATTTCCGTGGTTCCACCGCCTATATCTACCACCATGTTGCCTTCAGGGGCTGTTACGTCAATACCAATACCTAAGGCCGCCGCCATGGGTTCGTAAATCATGTAGACATCACGTCCTCCGGCGTGTTCGGACGAATCGCGTACGGCACGGATTTCCACTTCTGTACTACCGGAAGGGATGCATACTACCATACGTAGGCTTGGCATGAAAAACTTGTTTTTGGGGTTGATCATCTTGATCATACCCCTGACCATTTGTTCTGCCGCATTGAAATCTGCAATGACTCCGTCTTTCAAAGGACGGATGGTCTTGATGTTTTCGTGCGTTTTCCCTTGCATCAGTCGCGCTGTTTTACCAATTGCCAAGGGTTTCCCCGTATTTTGATCAATGGCAACGATGGACGGTTCGTCAACGACCACTTTGTCGTTGTGAATGATGATGGTATTGGCAGTACCCAGGTCAATGGCCAGTTTTTGTGTCAAAAAAGAAAAAGCCATAAAAATGTCTCTAGTGTTTAAAATGGCGTATGCCCGTGTGAATCATAGCCATATTGTGGTTATTACAAAAATCAATACTCAAGGGGTCTTTCACGGAACCGCCCGGTTGAATAACAGCAGCAATGCCTTCTTGATGAGCCAATTCCACAGCATCCGGAAAAGGGAAAAACGCATCCGAGGCCATAACGGCGCCTTTTAGCGAAAGGTTGTTTTCCCGTGCTTTTGTGATGGCTTGTTTTAATGCATCAATACGCGAGGTTTGTCCCATGCCGGCGGCCAACAACGCGCCGTTTGCTACCAAAACTATGGCATTGGAACGGGTGTGTTTTACAATCTTGTTGGCAAACAACAAGTCTTGCAGTTGTTTTTTCGTAGGCGCTTTGTGGGTAACTATTTTGCCCGTACTTTCTTCTACGGTAAATGTGTTTGTGTCTTGGACGATGACGCCTCCTAACAGCGAACGAAACTCTTTACGGGGCTCGGAAGTTTGCGGATTGTATTCCAACAAAATCCGATTCTTTTTATCTCTTAGCAATGTGAGGGCTTCCGGATGGAAAGAAGGGGCTAAAACAATTTCTAAAAAGATTTTGTCCATTTCTTTTGCCAACGTTTCTGTAACGGGGCGGTTTGTCACGGCTACACCTCCAAAAGCACTGAGCCGGTCTGCTTGTAATGCTTTTTTCCAGGCAGTAGTGATGTTGGAATGCGAAGCACAACCGCAGGCGTTGTTGTGTTTCAAAATGGCAACCGTCGTTTCCTCAAACTCTGCAATCAGTTGCAAAGCAGCTTGTGTGTCTAACAAGTTGTTGTACGATATGGGTTTGCCGTGCAATTGACGAGGAATGCTATCTGTCGTGCCAAAGAAATGTGCTTCTTGATGTGGGTTTTCTCCGTACCGTAGGGCGATAGGCTGGTTGTCTATACAGTGACTAAAAACAGGAAGCCTCATACCCATGTTGAAATATTGGAAGATTTCCGAATCGTAGCGGCAACTGACTCTGAAAGCGTGTGTGGCAAAAATCCTACGCTCTTGCAACGTGGATGCACAGTCCTTGTTTTGCAACAAATCCAGTAAAATCCCGTACAGCTCCTTGTCCGGTATGACAAGGGTGTTTTCATAATTTTTGGCAGCAGCCCTTATGAGAGACACTCCGCCGATATCAATTTTCTCAATCACCTCTTCTTGAGTAGCACCCGAAGCTACTGTTTGAGAAAAGGGGTACAAATCCACTATGACCAAATCAAAAAAATGGGCTTGCAAACGCTCCAAGTCTTCTTTGTCTTGCGGATTGTCCCGTCGGGCCAAAATGCCTCCAAAGATCTTTGGATGCAATGTCTTTACACGTCCTCCCAAAACGGATGGATGGCCTGTAAAATCTTCAACAGCCATGGGGTTTGCACCCAACTCTTGCAGGTAAGCAAGCGTTCCGCCTGTAGCATACAAATGCACTCCGTTTTTCACCAATTGTTCAACAACGGGCTCCAAACCCTCTTTGTGGTATACAGAAATAAGGGCGTTACGAATAGGTATGTTTTTGCTGCTATCTATCATTGCTTAACCCAAACCTGACGTTCAATGGCCTGATCCAGAGAGATTAAAGTTTCCGTTTGTATAACTGAAGGGATGTTGCGGATGATATCAATCAACACTTCCATCAAATGGTCGTGGTCGCGACAATACAATTTGAGCCACAACGCATATTTGCCTGTTACAAAGTGGCATTCAACGACTTCTGAAATACTTTTGAGTGCTTCTATCACAGTCGGGTATTGGTTGGCTTGTGCCAATTGGATGCCCACAAAAGCACATACGTTCAAGCCTAACGTTTGGGGTTTGACCAACAGTCTGGAACCGGTAATAACCCCCATAGCTTCCATTTTTTTAACGCGTTGATGGATGGCCGCTCCTGAGACTCCACATTCACGTGCAATTTCAAGGAAAGGCATACGGGCATTCTTAACCAGAAAACTCAAAATTTTCTGATCTGTTGCATCAATAGGGTGTTTAGACATAGTAATTTTTCGTTAGGTGCGTAAAGTTATGAAAAATTATTAGACTTCTGGTAGTAAAACAGCCATTTCATGGGTATTTCTCCCTTACACGCGAGTGCGTAATCGCTGATGGAGCAAGAGATATAGGAGGGTTGATCAGAGTGCTTACTATTTGGAACCTCCATCCACCAACGACCGCTTTTTTCCGACTGCAAAAAAACAATTTCTTGACCGTCTTCTCCCATTTGAACGGCTTTTTTTAAGAAAACTCCGGAACCGTTCAACGGATGTTCCTCAACGGCTACGGCAAGGCCCTCTGTAAGGTGCCAGATGGTCTGCGCTATCAGCTGAGCGGCTTGCGATCCTTCAGAACAATTGGAAGGATATCCGTACAGTACGGCTTGATGAAAAGCGTTGGACAATCCTATGTATCTGGCCAATGTACAAAGCTCTTCTGCGTAAAGTCCGTTTGGCGACGGAGTCAAACCGTCCGGCAGATCGGCATGGCGTACGGCACGCATATCTATGAAATGATGGGTGGCTTCGCGTAGTAAAGGTTCGGCGTCCAAGGGATTTTCTCTAAAAGCTCCCAAGCGCATCACTTCTACATACCGTTCGTTACACTCATGCAACACGTCTGGGCATGCAAGATATTTCTGAAACCCTACCCATGCCATATATTCCTGAGGGTTGGAGTGCAACAGTTCTTTTAAAGGGCTTTCTTCTCTCGTTCCTCTGGAGATCAAACTTACGCGGGATTTTCCTTGCAAAAAAGCAAAGGTGGAAGGGCTGTCTTCTCCGTGAAGGACCAAGAGCGGCACGTTGTTCCTTTCCGCCGTTGCCATGATGGCAGGCAGACGTGTTGTCAACGGGTCGTCTGTATAAAAAACGCAGTTTTGGCTTTGACGGTACAGTTTTTTCAATTCTTGTACAATGCCGTCAGACCTTCCGGTAAAGACCAAGAAAGCCGTACAAGAAGGCGTGTTCTCAGAGAACGCCTCGGCGTGGAGGTATTCCAGTGGGAATGAAAAATCATTCTTTTCCCTTTTTTGACTCATTATCTTTGGTTTGAATGATGGCCATACAGTCTTCAAGGGTCATATCTTCCGGGGTGGTTCCTTTTGGAATTCTGTAGTTCTTTTTCTTGTATTGGATATAAGGTCCGTATCTTCCACGGAGTATAGATATGCCTTCTTGCGGAAATTCTTGAATGTGTTTCTTTTCTTGCAATTCCGCTGCTTGCTCAATCAATTCCACACCTCTTTCCAAAGAAATCTTATACGGGTCGTCTGTTTTGTGTAAAGAAGTGTTTTTTCCTTGCCATTTTATGTAAGGGCCATAACGTCCCGTAGCTACAACTATAGGAGCGTCTTTATACAGACCCAATTCTCTGGGCAGACGGAACAGTTCTAAGGCTTCTTCCAAGGTGATGGACTCTATGAGTTGCCCTTTGCGTAAGCCTGCAAAGCGTTTTTCCGGGTCATCTTTCTCTCCCAGCTGGGCCATAGCTCCGTATCTGCCAAAGCGTACAAAAACCGGTTTGCCTGTTTTGGGATCTGTGCCCAAAAGCCGTTCTTCTGCCGAGGTGCGGGTAGTTTCCAGGGCCGAGTTGACAGTCTTGCTGAAAGGACCGTAGAAGTTTTTCAGCATGGCGTTCCAAAGAAGTTTGCCGGAAGCTATGCGGTCAAAATCCTCTTCCACATGTGCTGTAAAATTGTAGTCTACAATAGATGGGAAATGTTCCTCTAAGTAGTCGTTTACTAAAATGCCCGTATCTTGCGGAAACAGTTTTCCTCTTTCTTCTCCGTAATTTTCTGTATGCTTCTTTTGCGCAAGTCTGTCTTCAAGAAGCTGTATTTCAATATACTCTCTTTGTTTGGGCGGAAGGTCTGTTTTTACCACGTAGTTTCTTTGCAATATGGTAGACAAAGTAGGAGCATATGTAGAGGGACGCCCTATTCCCAACTCTTCCATTTTTTTGACAAGACCGGCTTCCGTATAGCGGAAGGGTGGTTGTGTAAAACGCTGAACAGCTCTTACTTGATCTGCTTGCAATACATCGTCTGACTGCACTTTGGGCAACTGTCCGCCTTTGTTGTTTTCTGCGCCTTCCTGTTCGTCATCAACAGACTCTTTGTACACTTTCAAGAAACCATCAAAGACAATTACTTCGCCTGTTGCTACGTAGGTATAGTCAGATTGGCTTATACCTATGGTAATTTGTGTTTTGTCTAACAATGCATCTGCCATTTGAGATGCCAACGTTCTTTTTCTGATCAAGCCGTAGAGTTTTTTCTCTGCAGCCGAACCTTTAATTTCTTCTGTTTCCAAAAAAGTGGGGCGGATGGCTTCGTGAGCTTCTTGTGCCGTTTTGGATCGGGTGGCGTACTGTCTTGTTTTGCTATACTCTTGTCCGTACGTTTCTGTAATGACTTTTTTTGCCATACCTAAAGCCAAAGAAGAGAGTTGAGTAGAATCTGTACGCATATAGGTGATGCGTCCCGATTCGTATAGGCTTTGAGCAACTCTCATGGTTTGACTCACAGAAAATCCCAATTTGCGGGAAGCTTCTTGTTGCAAGGTGGATGTGGTAAAAGGCGGAGCGGGACTTTTACGTCCTTTTTTCTTTTCTATCTGGGCTACGGTATAGGTGGCTCCTATACTTGTTTGCAGGAAAGCAGACGCTTCTTCTGTGGAGGCAAATCGTTTGTTTAAGGTACCCTTGAAGGGTGTCTTGCTTCTTTCCGGACAAGTAAACATGCCTTCAACCTTAAAGGAAGAAGAGGGTGTGAACTGTATGATTTCACGTTCTCTGTCCACCACAAGGCGGACGGCTACAGATTGCACCCTTCCGGCTGAAAGTCCCGGTTTTACTTTTCTCCAAAGAACCGGTGATAGCTCATAACCTACCAAGCGGTCTAAAATTCTACGCGCCTGTTGTGCCAACACCAGGTCCATATCTATGTCCCGGGGGTTTTCTACGGCCTTTTTAATGGCATCTTTAGTAATTTCATGAAAGGCAATGCGCCTGACTTTGTGGTCAGGAATATTCAGCGTTTCTTTCAAATGCCATGCAATGGCCTCACCCTCACGGTCGTCATCAGAGGCCAACCATACCAAATGGGCGGCTTCAGACGATGTGGTTAATTTTTTTATCAAATCTTTCTTTCCCCGGTCTACTTCGTATTCCGGTTCAAATCCATTCTCAAGGTCAATACCCAGTTTTTTCTTGGACAAATCTCTTATGTGACCAAAACTAGATGCAACCTCAAATCCTTCTCCCAATGCCTTGGCAATGGTTTTTGCCTTTGCCGGCGACTCTACAATAACAAGGTTTTTCTCCATACACGTTCTCTTCTATCTGTGCAAAGTAAGACATAATATAAGGTATATTCCAAATATTTATATGTAATTTTGCCTCGTTACACCATTGTCTTATGCAAGAAAAAACAAAGAAAGCGATTATTAAATGGCTGTGGATTGCAGTACTGGCCTCTTTAGCAGGTGTATTTACCTTGTTGTTTCTGGTAAGCGTGTTTACCAATGTGCCTTCTTTTAGAGTACTTGAGAATCCACAAACGAATTTGGCAACAGAACTCATCTCTGAAGACGGAGTAGTGATAGCTACATACCACATAGAGAATCGGTCTTACGTACAATACGAAGACCTGCCCATGTCATTGAAACAAGCTACGATAGCTACGGAAGACATACGTTTTCACCGCCATTCCGGTATAGATTTCCGCGCACTGGCCAGGGTGGCTGTCAAATCTATTATCCTTAGACAATCGAGTGCCGGTGGAGGCAGTACCATTACGCAACAAGTAGCCAAAACACTCTATCCGCGAGACACCACAGTATATAAATTTCCGGGTGGGAAAGCAGCAAAAATGGTTGTCATTAAAATGAAAGAATGGATTACAGCCGTTAAACTGGAGCGCAACTACACCAAAGAAGAGTTGTTGACCATGTATTTGAACTCTGTGTTTTTTGGAAGCAATGCATACGGCATCAGAACGGCATCGTCCACATTCTTTGACAAGCATCCTTCGCAGCTGAGCGTAGAAGAAGCGGCTGCATTGGTGGGGATGGTCAACAAGCCTACCCGTTACAACCCGGTACTTAATTACGAACATTCGTTGCGCAGGAGAAATTACGTTCTCTCGCAAATGAAGAAATACAAATTTCTAGATGTCCACACAGCAGATTCACTCATGGCTTTGCCCATTGTATTGAACTTTGCCACACAGGACCACAACGCAGGGTTGGCCCCTTATTTTCGGGATATGTTGCGGCGTGTCATGGCGGCCGGTCCTCCGGAACGCAAGAATTACCAATACAAAGAACATTACGAAGCCGATTTGGATTCATGGGAAAACGA
>LSQX01125877.1_pt3 | contig 19120 bp, 11 predicted proteins | sample 654561 | NCBI WGS metagenome assembly LSQX01 (sample SAMN04489861, study PRJNA283612) | anaerobic digester metagenome | isolation source: 4 biogas reactors fed with cattle manure at either 37C or 55C with and... | place: Denmark: Kongens Lyngby | collected 2014
GGCGCAATCTGACCGTATTCGTTCTGGCAGAAATATGATTTCATACCATGAAATATACCTACCCTTCCGGTAGCCATAGTGGCGGCTGTTCTGTCTGTCTCTACACCATAGCCCGCCGCTTCACATCCAATTAACCTTACCTGGGGATGGTCTATAAACTCATAGAATATACCCATGGCATTACTGCCTCCCCCGATACAGGCAAGGACTACATCGGGAAGTCTTCCCTCTGCTTCAAGCATCTGTTCCCTTACCTCTCTACCTATGACGCTTTGAAAATCTCTAACCATCTCAGGATAAGGATAGGGTCCCATAACCGAGCCTAGTACATAATGAGTATCATTGATTCTAGAAGTCCATTCGCGAAAGGTTTCATTAACTGCATCCTTTAGGGTCTGAGTACCTGATGTTACCTCATGAACCTTAGCCCCCAAAAGCTTCATCCTAAATACATTGAGAGCCTGCCGCTCAGTATCCTCCTTGCCCATAAATATCTCACATTCAAGTCCAAGCAGAGCCGCTACTGTAGCTGTTGCCACACCATGCTGACCTGCTCCTGTCTCTGCTATTACTCTGCTTTTACCCATCCTCTTAGCCAGCAATACCTGGCCAAGTACATTGTTGATTTTGTGAGATCCCGTATGATTTAGATCCTCCCTCTTTAGATATATCCTTGCCCCCTTTAAATCCCTTGTCATATTCTCTGCATAATACAGTCTGGATGGCCTGCCTGCATATTCAACTAAAAGACTGTTAAAGTCCTTGATAAAGTCCTCATCATCCTTATAATGCTTATATGCCGACTCAAGCTCATTGATTGCGTTCATCAGTGTCTCAGGTATATACTGCCCCCCATAGATTCCAAATCTTCCTTTATCCATTTACTTCACGCTCCTAACCTTTTCAATAATATCTCGCATCTTTTCTATATCCTTACTACCCCTTGTCTCCACACCGCTACTGACATCGATGCAATAGGGATGGCATGAACTTACTGCCTCTATAACATTTGACCCATTAATTCCTCCAGCTAAAAAGAACTCACGCCCTATCTCCTTTGCCATATTCCAGGGAAAGCTACGACCGCTCCCTCCATACACTCCTTTTGTAAAGGAATCAAGTAATACATAATCTGCTTGGCTTTCCTTGGCCCTTCTGATATCCTCCATTAACCTTATTCTAAATGCACGTATGACAGGCTTTTTACTTCTTAATTTAAGCTCCTTAATATAATCCTCGTCCTCATCACCGTGTATCTGAACTAAATCAATTATACCTTTGTCACATATGGACACTATCCTGTCAATCCTCTCATTCACGAATACCCCTACTGCCTTTATATTCTTATCAAGAGCTTCCTTTAGTCTCTTTGCTATGCCTTCGTTAATCCTGCGGCTACTATCTGCGAATACGAAGCCCACATAGTCAGGCATGAGCAGATTGACAGCCTCTATTTCTTGGGCATCTATAAGCCCACATATCTTAATTCCTGTCATGACTCCCTCCATCTGGCAATTTGCCCTTTAATATCCCTGCATTTCATCAAGGCTTCTCCAACTAATGCCGCATCTATCTCCATGCTCCTTAGCAAGCGTATATGATTCATATCTGTGATACCACTTTCCGCTATATATAAAATTCCCTTAGGAACCCTATCCCTTAGGCTTATACAATGGTTGATATCCACCTCAAAGGTTTTAAGGTCGCGATTGTTTACTCCGATAATCCTAGCCCCAGCTCTAATTGCACTTTCAATCTCTTCCTCGCTGTGAGCCTCTACCAAGGCTGATAATCCCAGTCCTTCACATATCCCAAGGTATGTTTTTAAAGTATCCGTATCGAGAAGTGCACAGATAAGAAGTAGGGCATCTGCACCAATCATCCTTGTCTCATATATCTGGTACTCATCAATTATAAAATCCTTTCTTAGTACAGGTATGGTTACATGGCGACTTATCTCAGTAAGATGATGGTCACTGCCATGAAAGAAATCTGCTTCTGTCAACACCGATATGGCAGCAGCCCCCGCTTCCTGATACGACCTAGCAATATCCAGATAAGGAAAGGTCTCCGATATTATGCCCCTAGAGGGAGATGCCCTTTTCACTTCACAGATAAAGGATAGCTCCTCTCCCTCGATAGCTCTTTCAAATGCAAATGCCTCCCTATTGCTATGGCCTCCCATATTATCCTTAGTTTTAAGTCGAGCTATAATTTCAGCTAGTGGAAGTCTTGCCTTTTGCTCATCTATTCTTAGCCTTCTTGCCCTTGTAATTTCATCTAAAATCATACCTTCACCCTATCCTCTGCTAATAACATCCTAATTGTATGCAATATCTTTATCTTAAAAGTCCACTTATAGGTTTGATAATTCAATAAATCTATTAAGCTGATTTAATGCCCTTTTACTATCAATTGTCTCTGCTGCCACCCTTACACATTCTCTGAGCGTAATATTGTCATATTTCATATAAAGACATAGCGCGGAGTTTAATAATATAACGTTACGTTTTGGTCCTTTTTCTCCCTTTAGAATATTTAAGGCAATGTCTGCATTCTCCTCGGGACCCCCGCCTATCAGATCCTCAGGCCTGCAAAGCTCAAAGCCCAGACGCCTTGGGTCTATAAAGAAGCTATTAATACTTCCCTTATTTACCTCACACACGGTGGTACTGGTACTTAGAGATACTTCATCAAGTCCATCATGGCCATGTACAACCATAGCTCTTTTTACCCCAAGATTTGAAAGTACCCTTGCAAGAGGCTCGACAAGACCTTCATCATAAACACCCAGCAGCTGTAGATTAGCTCCGGCTGGATTGGCCAAGGGACCAAGAATATTGAATATAGTCCTTACTCCTAATTCCCTCCTTACGGGAGCAGCATACTTCATCGAGGAATGATATATAGGGGCATACATGAAGCATATCCCTAGTTCCTTAAGAATCTCCTTGCTTCTTTCTATGGGTAAATCTATTTTGACTCCAAGTGCTTCTAGCAGATCGGCGCTACCACATTTACTTGAAACGCTACGGTTACCATGCTTTGCTACGGGCACTCCTGCTGCAGAGACTACTATGGCTGATATGGTTGATATATTAAATGTAAATGCTTCGTCACCGCCTGTTCCGACTATATCCATAAGGTCTCTATCGTAAAGAAGCTTCTCTCCTTGATTCCTCATCACCATAGCACAGCCAGTAATTTCATCTATTGTCTCACCCTTCATTCGCATAGATGTCAAGAAGCCTGCCATCTGAGCCTTTGATGCTTTACCATTCATTATTTCATCCATAACCGATTTACTCATATCGAGTGATAAATTTTCTTCACTAATCAACTTTTTAATTGCTTCTTGAATCATGGTCATCACCGCCTATCTCTAAGAAATTCTTTATCATTACATCTCCCCGTGGAGTAAGAATAGATTCCGGATTAAATTGCAGTCCGTATATATCATGATTTCTGTGCTTAATAGCCATCACTTCCCCATCATCGTCCTCTGCAATTACAAGAAGCTCATCCGGTAGCTCCTCCTTACAGGTAATTAAGGAATGATATCTAGCTACATACTCCATGGGAGCTAATCCATTAAAAATCTTGCTTCCATTTGCAAGATGTATATTGCTCTGCTTCCCATGCATAATCTGCCTTGCAGGACTTGTTATACCGCCAAAGGCTTCACAGATAGCTAGATGTCCAAGTCCAATCCCAAGGATAGGTATATCCTCCCTAAACTTTTTAATAATATCTCCGCATATACTGCTTTCCTTTGGACTTCCTGATCCCGAGGATAGTATTATGTGGCTTGGCATCATAGTGCTTATATCCTGAACACTAATCTCATTATTTCGCTTAACAGCTATACCCTTATTAATTATTCCTACATACTGAACTAGATTGTAGGTAAAGCTATCATAGTTATCTATTATCAATATCATAAAAACTCAACCTCCCTCGCCTTCTGAATGGCTTCTATCAGCGCCCTGGCCTTATTCTCCGTCTCCTCATATTCACGCTCTGCTATACTGTCTGCAACTATACCCGCACCGGCCTGAACATAGACCTTGTTCTTTAGCTTTAAGGCCATACGGATAGCAATACATGTATCCATATTGCCAGTAAAATCTATATAGCCTATGGCACCACCATATACACCCCTCGGCACCCCTTCAATATCTCCTATGATCTCGCAGGCCTTAATTCTTGGTGCCCCTGAAAGGGTTCCGGCAGGAGAGACAGCCTCTAATGCATCAAAGGCATCCTTATCCTCCTCTAGCTCTCCCTCTACCTCTGATGTAATATGCATAACCCTCGAATACTTGTGTATCTTCTGATATTGACTAACCTTCACTTTACCATATACTGATATCTTGCCAATATCATTTCTGGCAAGGTCAACAAGCATGTTATGCTCTGAAAGCTCCTTCTCATCAGCTAGTAGCTCCGTTCTTAGACTCTCATCCTCCTGCCTATCCCTTCCTCTTGGCCGTGAGCCAGCAATTGGAAAGGTAAGAACCTTATTATCCTGTAATTTTATCAAGGTTTCCGGAGAAGCGCTTATAAGCTGCATCTCATCAATCTGCATATACACCATGTATGGAGATGGGTTCATAGTCCTTAACGCTCTATAAGCATTCAAGAGACTGTCCTTGTATTTTGCTTCATATCTTCTTGATATAACAGCTTGAAATATATCCCCTCTAAGGATATGTCCCTTCACCTTATCTACCATTTCACAAAATTCTTCTTTAGTGACATTACAGGTAAACTCAGGCATATCCCTATCCTTTGTAGTAGATATGGGGAGTGCTTCATTTATTAGGCTGTTTATTCTATATATCTCTTCAATAGCCTTCTGGTAGGCAATGTCAATGTCCTTGGTAGACATATTCACAACTATAATAATCTTCTGCTTCAGGTGATCATAGACAATAACCTTATCAAAGAGCATAAGATCATAATCGTTGCACTCATTTTCTATAAGATCTAATTCCGGTTCTGTATACCCTATCATTTCATAGGAGAAATATCCTACAAAGCCTCCCATAAAGGGTGGCATATCAGGGAGCCTCGGGGCTTTATACTCCGATAGCACAGACCTTAGATAGCTATAGGGCTTGTTCTTATCTACCTCAGCAATCTCTTTGTTGTCAGCTATTATCCTCTTGTTCTTGCAAGTAATATGGGTGATTGGATCAAAGCCAATAAAGGAGTATCTACCCCACCTTTCGCCTCCCTCTATGCTTTCCAGTAAGAAATATTTCTTACTTAGATCAGATATTTTTCTTAGTAGGGTAATAGGTGTGATAATATCTGCATAAATCTCCTTACAGATTGGTACTAAAGAATAATCCTTTGCTAATTGTTTGATTTCTTGATAGGTTGGAGTAATCATATTATTATCCTTTATTTCATTGATGGATGAAAATTCCTTTCTTAATGTTTTTATTTTCGAGTACTTGGGTACAAAAAAAGCCCTTGCCCCTGCTATTGCAGGGACAAAAGCTTTCACTTCTGCGGTACCACCCAACTTGCCGTAGATATACGACCACTCTTTATGCATACCATCATATGCACCCTTCTGATAACGGACAGGTTCCCGTAAGCGCCTACTCTACTATGATTTCGGGCTTCCCTCGCAAGTCCATTCAGAACAAACTCTGTAACCGCATTCCCACCAGTAGCGGCTCTCTGTATACATAGAATATTTCCTACTTCTCTTGCTCATCGGTTTAATATATTAAGCGGATTATATCAAGGGACATACCCCATTGTCAATAGGTTTTTTGTATTTTTTTACATTTACTACTGTGCATCTACCTTGGTTACCGGTACATATATATCTATTACTATCATTCCACCAGCATTCTTTATCTCTTCAAGGCAGTATGCATTGTCACATTTGACAATTCCAGAATTCTTAAAATCATTATTCTCCAACCATTTGACCAGCAATTTCCACCCGCCTCCTATTCTTTCGAAGGGATCTGAAAATGGGTCCTCAATACGGAGCTTTGCATAGCGATATGAAGGAATTGTCTTAATATAGATATCAAAGGCTTCAAAATCAAAGACAGTTGCACTTGGCAGCTTCTTTAGCTCAGACTCATCAATTGACAGCCAGTATTCATAGCCTCGAAGCTCAATTACATCCATATTCCGATCAACCGGTATATCAAAACCGAAGCTTCTAAGTACATTTAGATGATAAGCATTGGCTAATCTATTCATTACTGTCATGATTTTAGTCTCAGGTTCTCTACCTATGGCAGTTCCGCTTAATACTATCATAGAATCAATAACTTCATAGCTTATGTCTTTGAAATGTTCTTTCATCCTATGCTCCTTATTTATTTACCGTAACAGATATTTTGAATGTTTTTGTCTTACCGCTATAAAGAGTTACCGTAACCGTAATATCTGCTTTTCCGGATTTCTTTGCGGTTATTTTACCCTTGCTATTGACACTTGCTACCTTTAAATTACCGGATTTATAAGTAATCTTAACAGCACCAATCGCACTGCCGGAGGTTTTATCCTTGAAATCTTCCACTTGTTCTAATGTTTTAGGCAGATTCACTTGTATGATTGCACTAGATTTTTTCTTTGATCCAAGCTTAAGAGTGAATTTATTAGTCTCAATCGCAATCTGATTTCTTAAGGATGTAATCTCTTTTGCTTTTGCTTGCTTTGGTAGGAATACATATTCCGAGCAATGAACGATATTCACTGTGATATAGCCGTCTTTATCTACCACATAATTTGAGCTATATGGTAGTGTATCCAGCTTTCCGGTTTCAGAATTATAGTAGTAGAGATAAAGCTTATCCCCTTCGGAATACCCCATATCTCCTACGTACATTCTTACACTTGCCTGGGCTGGTAAATCGCCATGATGACCAAAGCTTATAACCAGGCTGTCTTGATAATCACTTCCTGCCTGCGAATCCATACCTAGTAGCTTGGCAAGGTCTTCATTATCCTCTCCTCTTTGTAGGCTAAGTGAAAGATCCAATTCATCTAAATCCTTATCCGATGCCGCCAAATCACTACCGCTAAAGCTCCAGGAATATCTTTCTTTACTATCCTCATCCTTAACCGATACATTAATATCCGTCTCATTATCTCTTGCAGCACCGATTATATCAGGATTCAGCAGGATTCGACTAATATCTAAAGCATTGTTTTGTGTCAAGACATTAGGTAATGTCACATTAATATTTACACTTCTAATACTGTCATCCTGCATAGCTTCGATTAATTCCTCCGATTCTATCGGAATTGTTACTGACAGTCTGGATGTTCGTGACGCATTAGCTAAGACTTGTAGAGAAGCAGGCGTAATTCCAATTGATGCATTAAGCGAATTGTTCTGCTGATTTTTACCAGTAGTCACTGATACCTGGGCATTCATATCTCTAGCAGGACCTGTAGGTACTGGTGCTGCTGTAGGTCTAGGTGTTGCTGACACTATAGGTCCTCCACCCCCACCTTGACTAGGTGGTGTATATGGAGGTGTAGGGGTAGGGGTCGGTTGTGGTGTAGGTGTCGGGACAGTAGCTATTGCTTTAAATGTAACGCTGATACTATGATTAGCAACTACATTAGTGAAGGTAAAGGTAGAAACCACATCGACACTTAATCCGTCTACCATTAATGTATCTACTGTATAGCCTGCTGCCGCGATAATGCTAAAGCTCTGACTATCATTATAATTAACCACTACACTACCACTTGGTGTAATATTACCGTTATTTCCGGCATGTGCAGTTATTGTATGAGTAGGACCCTTGATTGTAAAGGTTTTAATCACTGTTCCTCCGTAATTACCCATACCTGTAATATATACAGACGCAGTACCTGGTATAATATTGTTAGTATAGGTGACTTTATAATCACTTCCCTCTACAAGAGGGGTTGTAACTTTCATTCCAACTACAGTCGGGTTGATTTCGCTACCGGTATAATCTATATCCTCTGCATCTACCAATGAGAACCAAGCCTCATCCAGTAGGCTAGCGGTTATCTTGCCTTGGCTGTTGATTCCATAATTGCTGTCTAGCATTTGGAATTTCGATATGTCCTGTGCTGTCAGTGTATATCCTCTAGCAGGTTTTAGTATCTGAGATCCGACCGGATAATAATAAGAGGCATCATCAAATTCACTTGAATAAGTAAATTTGGCAATTGTAATTGTCGGAATGTCATCTGATAAGGTATCACCTACCGTGATGAAGGTTCCTGATAAGTCATAATCAAAACCACCATCATATAAGGCCACCACATTGTCACTGGCAAATGATGGGTTCCCAAAGATAGTAAATGGGGAATCCTGCAAAAATATGCCCCTTCCTATTACATTTTCATCTCCGAATCTTCCGGTATTTCCAAAAACCTCACCACCAGACATAATAAAATTAGTTTCTAATACCCCTATACCTGCTCCATACTCTGCCATATTATCATAAATCTTTCCCCCTGATATATTCAGTATAGCACTGATATTGAATATACCTCCGGCACACTCGGCAGTATTACCATATATATCTCCGCCATTTATACTAAGCGTACCACCATATCCATTATAAATGCCGCCACCATATTCTCCACTATTATTTCTAATATTTCCATCAAGGAGTGTCATATCTCCTGAATTATATATAGCTCCTCCACCTGAAGTGGATTCATTATTTTGGATGATTCCGCCCTTCATAAGCATGGTTCCGTTATTAAATATAGCCGCTCCATAATCATCTGATAAGCTATCCTCCAGAACTATTCCATTATGGAGGATAAGGATACCTCCATAATTATAAATCAATGATTCATAAGCTTTTATTAAATCTCTATTTCCATTTATTATTAGCAGCTCTTCTTCCGGCTGACCATTAAGCCTACTATCTCCTAACTCAAGCTGGCCATATACAGTAAACATAGCTTCTTCAAATGTCGATTTACGCAGAATAACATGACTGCCACCTTTATTAAGTATTTTAATAGCGCTACTAATCTCTACGGTATGATTCAGTTCCATATCTGAACAGATATATATGGTTCCTACTCCGCTTTTGTCCTCTATATATCTTACTGCCTTATCCAAGGTAGCAAAAGGGAAGTCCTTTGTACCTAAGTTGTCATCAGCTCCTATGTCGCCATCCACATAGCATTCATCAGTCTGACCTAGATATTCAATGGTTCCATCCGCAGCTATCCTATAATTTGCTGTGTCAAGTATGAATTTTTGATAATTATTAGACAGTATAAGCTCATTTCCTCTTAGAATCTGGCTTCCCGGGAAATAATTAGTTGCTGCAAGCAGAAAATGCTTAGGGCTGCTCAAATCCGAATCTATATTTATCCATGAATTATAATCAAGGAAAAGCTTATTTCCTCCTTCATCCGTCATAGGAATGGATGCATTACCTGATAAATGCATGAGACCCTCATTATAGACGGCTATACCTTCATCAGAAGCATTATTCTCAATTGTACCACCGCTCATAATAAAGGTTGCATCAGAATCATTATAGACAGCACCAGCTTTTTCACCGCTACAATTGCTAATTCTGCCTCCCTCCATAATAAAGGTATCATAATTCCATACCCCTCCATATAAATAACCCATATTATCATCAATAACGCCACCATACATATAGAATTCTCCAAAATTAGCTATGGCTCCTGTATTACAGCCGCCGTAGTACTCAGTACCAGCATTACTATGTAGTTTTACGCCTGAGTACAGCTTTAATACTCCCTCGTTGCTAATTATGGGATCTGACTCCCCTCTTTCTGCCCCATTAATATATAGTGTAGGTGCATTATCATTCCCTTCCCCTTCTTTACCAAGAGTAAGGCTTCCATCATCGGAAATGTCGAACATATAGTAATCATAGCTGCTTGATATTGTATGGGCGTCGGGCCCTTTATTTAATATCGTAATATCAGATTCACCTATATAAATCTGATCATCAAAATTTAAATTGGAGCATATATATATTGTTCCTTTCTTAGTAGTTCGCTCTATAGCCTCTATCGCATCCTCTAATTTTACAAATGGCTTTGCCTCACTACCGTCACTATCGTCTTCATCATAGGTCTCATCGACATAATACGTCGGTGGTTCACCGACAAACACGATTTTACCAAGCTCTGATATTCCGAGGTACTTTTCAATAAGTAAAAACTTATCGCGGTTATTTCTTATAGCATCCTCGTCACCGATAAGCACTTGATCACCAATTGAAGCTCCATCAGGTACATATAAAATTTGATTGCCCTCGCTTAAACTAAGGTCAGAATTTAATTCAATTGGAATAGTACATATTACTGCATTACCTATATGTTCGGGAATTGGAATAAAAGGATTCCCTGACATATTTAGCGAACCTTCATTTAATATGGCAACATTATTATTGCTTATGGTCCCTCCTGACAAACTCAATGTTCCTTTATTACGAATCCCATAGCTGTTATCACCATTAAAGCCACTAATAGTACCGCCTGACATATTTATTGTACCGATAGTATTTAATATTCCTAGGGAATTATCATTAGCTACTGATGTCGCACTTATTGACCCTGATACTATATTAATTATACTATTGTCTCTGTTATATATTGCTACTCCTTTACAATCTAATATAGAGCCGCCATCAATATTAATAACAGATTCCATGCTATTTATAGTGGCTTCTGGATAAGCTGCCTTTTGAATTCTAGCACCATTAAATAGATTAAGTGTACCTTGATAGACATCAATAAGGTAATCCATTTCCTCATTAGCTTTCTCAATGATTAATTCTCCGGATCTTTGATTTTTGTCCCCTAATGTTAATTCACCGCCCACCAAGAACATAGCAGGATGCTTATAATCTGTTATCATCTGATAAATTGTTCTCTGTTCATCATCTGATTTAATAGTAATATTAGTTTCTATGTATATTTGCTCTTTCACATTCAGGTCAGATTGTATAATAATTGTACCAACGCCTATCCCTATTCTATCTATTGCCTCACCAATTGTAGAAAGAGGCTCTTCACTGCTACCGCTTTCACTATAATCACTTCCGACCTTATCCACATAATATACATGCTCAGGTCCGATGTATTTTAATTTACCCTGATTATCTATACTATAATTCGGATCACCAATTATGAACTTTGATAACAAATCTTCTGTAAGAGTAGAACCCGCTAATACTTTTATTCCTTCATTAAGTCTGTTGGGAATTACAGTTAATGATTCTATATTGCTTAATAAACCTTCTACATTGATGTAAGCACCATAATCATTATCTAATAGGATACTTCCACTCTTATCGTCTTTTCCCGATACCATGGCATTATCCTTTAAGGTAATCGGTGCTTTTGTATCGAATACTATATGCTTATTATTACTGATTGTGCCATCAGACATGGTAAAGCTTCCAGTATCACTTATGTTAAACACAGTAGATACTGTGTTACCGCTAATATTTCCGCCGGTCATATTAAACTGACCGCCAAAAACATAAGATAAATAATCTCCCGTATTATTAATAATAAAACCCCCGCTTAGGTTAAATACTCCAGCGTTCATATGAATAGTATAATTCGAGGCTGCATTATAACTTATGGTTCCGCCTGTCATGTCAAACTCGCCAACTCCATGGTTCCAAATCGTAATAGCTCCTATATTATTTATGATATCTCCTTTACTCATAGTAACTTTTCCGCCATTAGCAAAGCAATATCCGGAGTTTTCACTTATAGTGCCACCATCAATAGTCATATTACCCATATTATATATTCCTGAGCCATAGCCTACAGAACCAGTACAATTATTTTTTGTAATTGTGCCATTATATAAGGAAAAAGTACTATTATTATAAATTCCTCCACCATGGCCTTGACTGCTATTGGAAGAAACACTTCCACCATTCATAGTCATGTTACGATTATTATATATACCTCCGCCATATCCTTGGCAGTAATTATTGGTAATAGTGGCTCCATTAATATTCAATATATCGTAATTTGCTATACCTCCACCATTACCGCTTATATTTTTATTGTTAATTATAGTAGTATATTCATTGATATTTAATATTCCAGATTGAACTTGTATAAGAGCGCTATTAGCATCCATATTACAGCCATCAAAAACTAATTCTCTATCCGGTAATCCTCCAATAGTCAAGGATGTATTATAACTTACCATAATCAAATTACCGTCATTAGATCCCCTTGATACAGTTATGGCGCTACCGCTTACTGATGATGCTGTAAGACTAATATCATAACTTTTATCATAAATTCCACCGAAAGAAACTGTGGATGTCTCTGTTGTACTCCCCAGCATAATAATGTTATAGCTTCCGCTACCCTTTGAATTAATTGCATCTGCAGCATCCTTAAGCGTAGCATAGGGCATATCAAAGCTTCCATCATTACCCGAAATAGCATTAGGCCCTCCTACATATATCTCCTCTACCGCACCGCTTGTTCCCATAGAAGCCGAACCGTCATATGCATAAGCATTAGTCTGAACCATGCCCATAAGCATGCATATGCTCAGCAGTATAGCCAATCCCTTCATCCTTCTTAATCGTAACATTATATAATACCCTCCCTTTTCACTTTTGATTACCTTAGTATATTTTGCCGAATTTTAGCTTATGTAAACATATTATAGCAGTTATGGATGAATTTGGAACTGTACTAAAGTACAGTCTAAAAAATTTTTTTCACAAAAAGGACTGTACTTTTTCATCTGATTTAATTTGTTTAATTCGTATTCTTCATTAATCATTGCTATTTTTACTTGTATAAAATAATATAGTATATATAACTCCTTAGTGTGGCTTGATAAAAATAATTCAATAATATATCAATTATTCATAGGGAGGTTTACCATGTCAAAACGTATAATTGCAGCTCTGTGTTGTCTTACCCTAATCCTGAGTCTTATCCCGCATAAAGCTTTCGCAGCCAGCTTGGATCCAGTAGCCTTTAGCTTCTCCGATAATCATATGAAGAAACTGGCAGAATCAGGCTCGATCTTCACCCCCGGTGCGAATATTAAAGGTGAAATCGTCAAGGGCGAACCCAGTCAGGACGGGGACGGTGCCTCATACAAGGCTGTTCACATTCCAGGTACGGACTATAGTTCCATACCAAATGGCTTAAAATTGGAGTTTGGAACTCCTTTATCCGGAGAGGTTGAGTGGACCGTATCTGCCTGGGTATATGTTCCCACCGATGGCAATAAGCAAATAGCAGATAAGCAGGATTTAATAGGTGGTGGCATACTTATCAACGGCAACCCTGGCAGCAACACCCACAAATACCCCACCAATGCAGAAGAGGCTGGCAAGATTGTATATGACACATGGATGAATGTGGTTATGAAGGTTCCTGTCCTTAACGAGAATATTAGCTATATTCATTTTCGCTTCTACACCAATGATCAAGCAACTCATCCGGAGGTATGGTATTGGGATAACATCGAGGTTAAAATGACTGCAGACGAACCTGAGATTAAGACGACCGAGGTTGCCGATGGTTTTCTGACCGTACCCTATGAGATGGAATTCGTGGCGGCAGGCAATCTACCAATTACATGGACCTTAAAGGGCGGTAATCTTCCAAAAGGTCTGTCATTATCCGAGGACGGGCTACTATCCGGTATTCCCCAGGAGCTGGCAGACACAACCATAACTATAGAAGCCAAGAATGAATTTGGAGAAGATACTATGGATTATAAATTTCTTATACACGAAACAGACAGTGCCTTTAACCTTTCAAAGACACTGGGCAAGCCTCTTGGTAATTCAAACCCCATCATCACTCACAAATACGGTGCGGATCCATGGGCGATAGAATATAAGGACAGGCTATATGTCTATATGACCGCCGATACCTACAACTATGACGCCGACGGTAATATCACAACCGCATCCTATGGAATAATTAAGCATATAAATGTAGTGTCTACTGCTGATATGGTCAACTGGACAGATCATGGCTCAATCCCGGTTGCTGGAGCAAATGGCATAGCCAAGTGGGCAAGTAATTCATGGGCTCCATGCGTAGTACAAAAGAACATAGACGGTGAGGATAAATTTTTCTTATATTTCGCTAACAATGGTAGCGGTGTAGGCGTTATAGTCGGTGATAGCCCGGTTGGTCCCTGGACCGATCCCATTGGCAAGGCTCTTGTTAACCACTCAACCCCTAACAGTAATAGCAAGCTAGTACCATGGTGCTTTGACCCAGCTGTATTTATAGACGATTATGGAATCGGTTATCTCTATTATGGTGGCGGTATCGACGGCTTAAGCAATGCGAATCCAAAATCAGCTAGGGTTGTAAGGCTTAAGGACAATCTGACCGAAATCGATGGCACACCTCAGGAGCTTGATCCTCCATATTTCTTCGAGGCCTTGGCAATGCATAAGTATAAGGACAAATACTACTTGTCCTACAGCTCAAACTTCAATAGCCCCGGTGCTCTGGATGGTGTCAGACCCGGCAGCGGAGACATCGGTTATATGATAGGTGACAGCCCTATGGGACCATTTACATACGGTGGTGTAGCATTTCCAAATACCGCAGCTTTCGGCTTTGGCGGAGGCAACAACCACCACTGCCTCTTCACCTTCAGGGACCAGTGGTATATCGCTTACCACACACTGCTGGTGTGGAAGGGCGTTCAGGATAAGAACGGACAATATTACCGCTCAACAAGCATAGATAAATTAGAGTATAACCCGGACGGTAGCATAATAACTATTACGGGTACAAGAGAGGGCATAGCTCAGCTTAAGACCCTTGACCCTTATAGCAAGGTAGAGGCAGAGACAATTGCGTGGAACGGTGGCATTGAGACTATAATGCAAGACCCCTCTATGGCTGATAGTGACAATCTATATGTAACCTCCATAGAGAACGGTGATTGGATATCTGTATCACAGGCCGACCTTGGCAGCACAGCTCCTACTTCCTTCACAGTCAGTGTGGCTGGAAAACGGGGCGGTATCATAGAGCTACGTTCCGGTTCCCCTGACCCTTTCGCTTCAGAAAGCAAGCTACTAGCATCCCTGACAATCGATGCCGGGGACGGAAGCACATGGATGATCGAGGTTGTTCATATTAGTTCTGATATTACAGGTATACAGGATTTGTTCTTGGTATTCCTAGGTGATGCCAACCACACAGAGTTGTTTGATTTGGATTGGTGGCAGTTAGGGAGGGAAGAAGTCGACAGTAATATAAAAGATGACATAGAGTCAGATGAAGAGAGATTGGATGAAAAGGATATTTCGGCTGATGTTACTCCTGATGCTTCTGATGATACGGATGACAGCAATAACTTAGAGGTAAAGAATGCGGATATTAAAGATGAAAGTAAGATATCGACAGGACTGCTGGTTGGGGTGATTGTGGCAATCGTATTGATTGTTGTTGGTCTTATGTATTTATTAAGACGAAGGAAACTTAGATGATATAGATAGAGAAAAATCACTCGTTCGATAACAATAAGTATATAGTTAAAAAGCAGCATAGAGGTAGAAAATCAAGTTCTATGCCGCTTTTTCTATTGTAGTTTTATATAGTTTTATTATCTTTCCATTCCTTTAAGTACTTCTATTGTACCATTTGCATTTACCCCAATTATAAAATCCACCATTTCAGAGCACGCATTAGCTTTTACACTATACTTATTAACTGGCAAACCAATTCCATAATATATAAAGTCAATATGATAATTTTTAAGTAAATTGCTAATTGATTGCGAATATAGATTATTCAATATTAGAGAATTTTGCTTTAAAAAATCATTTAAAAAGAATCTGTCTTTATTTTCAAAGAAGCAGGCTATATTATTCTTTATGGCTACAACATCCGGAATTATGGCGTTTTTATTTTTTGAATTATCGTCATCTTTTTGTAAGGCTTTACCTGTACCGCTTCCTGGATAGTCAAATGCAACTATCTCCCATCCATTGCTAATTAACCATTTCAATATACTTTTTGTTACATATTCTTCACTCATAAGGTATTCTCCATAAAAACACTTCTAAATAACTATAATCAACCATCTCTCCACAAGGAACCATCAGGAAACAGAATTGCGTCTGCAAAATATGAATATACCCTAATATGTTTTACTTTTGAATATGTTGATCCATATCTAACTTGCATATAATATCTCGATATCATATCATAATCTAGTTCATGATATTCTTTACTTAGTAAAATCTTCTCAGTACAGCCTTTAACGTCATAGAAAAAATCATTTATCGTAATTTTCTTTTTATTTGTAATAATAATTGTTTTTTTATTGTTATCAACTTCAACGTTTCCCCAAGCAATAACCAAATTATTTCGCCGCTCTTCATATGTTTTGCCTTCTCTACAAAGTAAATAATCTATAGCTGCCAATACTCCTGGGTATGGGTCACCTCGAAAATTTGCATTGATTTTATATATTATAGTCTTTTCCCTACTACGTAATAAATCTCCGATATTATAGTTATTACTTTCAAATTTACTTAAATAATTCATCAAATACTCGGTTGATATTTCAATAGTCGAAGTAATAGGAGACATCTCTTTTCCTGTGTTTTTTCTAAAAAATTCTTGTTGCATATATGAGCGCCTGTCTCGAATAATTAAAGCGCTAAGTAATTTCCTTCTGCCCTCTATAACACCATATTGTTTTGTTAAAGAATAAATTTCATTTATGGCGGAAAACATTTTTTTCATTTCATCATCATTTGAATCAGGTGATCCTGCAAAATTAATGTCATTATCAAATCTTAAACCTTTAGTTCTTTGATTCGGCGACTCATATGCATTGGTAAACTCTCTAAAATCTGAGGGAAAATAGTATAGTAATGCGGGAATGTTATATATACTCATAACAGATTCTAAAGCATTAAAAATTATTGGATTAATCTTATCCCATACAGGATCAGATTTTTTCCTTGTAATAACCGCTGCCTCGGGATAAATATAGAACGCAGGAACATCATTTTCAACAGATGCTGCTATTCTCGCAAACCTTTGCAAAACATTATGCCCCGTACCTGCTTCGGTAGATACTTCTATAGAAAATATCGGTTCTAAATTCTTTTCTACTATTATATCAGGAGCATCTAAATATAATATTTTTCTAATATGGTCTGGCATCGAATGAAATCTTTTTGGATTATTTGCATCGCTTTCATACATTTTATTTTTGATAACTTCCTCATGTTTTAGAAAAGTATTCTCAATAATATAATCAGCAAAACTTTCTGTACTATACCAAATTCTATACATATCCTCCCCCCACCCTTAAATAATTATATGTAAATTGTTTATCTAATAATTCACTTATACTGTACCCCAGACCCCTAGCCAATAAAGGTGGTACCGCATTTCCAGTTTGAACTCTACCTTGTACTGTTCCCCCTAGAAACTCGTAGTCATCTGGGAAACTTTGAATCCTTGCTCTTTCTCTAATTGTCAATCCCCTAGCCACTTCAGGATGTCCAAACTGAAATTGTGGTCTTATTCCTCCAGCTAATTGCGTTGGGCTTTGTATATCCCAAGACAATCGTATTCTCTGTTTATATTTCTCATACATTGGCTCTCCAGGGCATGTTTGTGAAATCCTTTTTATAGTTTCTTTTGGATGTTTGGGTGCTTTATGGTTTAAAAGTTTATTTTGATTTCCCCTCATTAATTGTTGATATGCCGTTTTTACGATTTCACTATATTCTGTACTACTTTCTCCCGATTGAATAAAAGGCAAATCACTAATAGCGTCTCTAATAGTGTTAAATTGGTAAGCTCTGCCTTCACCATAATCTCCTTTTGGAAAAGCAAATTCATCGTATTCTTTTTTTACTGCTACAAAAAACAATCGTTTTCTGTATTGAGGAACTCCAAATTCAACAGCATTCAAAAAATCACATTTTACATCATATCTTATATCATTATCAGATCCTTTTAAATAATCTGTTATGACACTAATAAATTGTCCGTTTTCCATAGAACTCATACCTGAAACGTTTTCTATTACAACTACATCTGGATTTAGCAATTTTACAACTCTTATTACCTCAAGAAACAAAAAATTTCTTTCATCGTTAGTTATTCTGTTTCTATTAGATATAGAAAACCCTTGACATGGTACACCCGCAGCCACAATATTGACATGATGACCTGATACCCCCCTAATAATTTCATCATTTGTGATTTTTCTCATGTCCCCTAGTATAGTATTTGTGTATGGATGGTTCTTTCTATAAGTCTCCATAGCTGGTTTAAAAATATCAACACCTAATATTGGAGCTATCTTATTTGTCATCTCAAACCCTTTAGATAATCCTCCTGCTCCACAAAACAAGTCAACTAGAGTACGTTTATTATGTATGGCTTTATCTTGTGTTCCTTTATCAATAATATTTATTTGTGGCTCTCCTTGCCAATAATACGGACTTATTTCGCTTGTTGTAATTAATTCCTTTTTATTATATCTTCTAATATCATTGTAAAATATATTACTATCTCCATTTATTTCATTTTGAATATAATCGCCCATTTTTACCCTCCTAGATGAATTTGTCTGTTGTCGAGTATAACATACTTATTTACCACACGATGGTCTTTCTAGCTAATATATTATATAGCAATATTGTACCATATTATGGATATGCTTCAATACACAAATCGAACAACTGTTTTCCACCCTTTTGTGCAAATCTTCCTAGAATTCATTAAAATGTTTTGTAGTAAGACTATTTAATACTATATTATAGCATATATTACTTTGCCTTTATAACATTTTATATGTTTATTGTTAAATTGACAAGCCTTATATCAACCACACCGGTACATACCAGTTCTATTGTTATTCTACTTATTTAAAGCATATTTATTTCTTCAACAAAGCACTCTGCAAAACTTCATACAACAAAGCATTCTACAAAACTTCTGCTTGACAAGAATATACTCATGTAATATAAATCAATTATAAATACTTTGTGGTAAAAATTACTAATATGAGGTGGGAAAATGAAAATAGGAATTATTGTATACTCTCATACTGGAAACACCTTATCTGTAGCACAAAAGATTGAGC
>LSQX01111156.1_pt2 | contig 19119 bp, 20 predicted proteins | sample 654561 | NCBI WGS metagenome assembly LSQX01 (sample SAMN04489861, study PRJNA283612) | anaerobic digester metagenome | isolation source: 4 biogas reactors fed with cattle manure at either 37C or 55C with and... | place: Denmark: Kongens Lyngby | collected 2014
AACCTGCTCACCTCGATGTTCCTGGCCTTCGGGAAGACGGTCGTCACGGCGCCGGCGATGAACACCAACATGTGGGAACACTCGGCTACGCAGCACAACGTAGACGTGTTGCGTGAACGGGGGGTCTTCGTGGTGCCGCCGGGCGCCGGTGAGTTGGCCTGCGGCGACTACGGGTCCGGACGTATGGCCGAGCCCGACAGCATCGTGGCCGAAGTCAAGCTGCGGCTGCAGGTGCAGCGCAAACGCGACCTGCGGGGTCTGCGGGTAGTGATAACCGCCGGCGGTACCCGTGAGCCGATCGACGCGGTTCGTTTCATCGGCAACCGGAGCTCGGGCAAGATGGGCTTCGCGCTTGCTCGAGCCGCCTATGACCGGGGGGCTCAGGTGGACCTCATCGAGGCCAACGTGAACATGCCGGCCGTGCCGGGAGTGAACCAGATCGACGTGTCTACTGCGGGCGAGATGCATGTCGAGGTTATGAAGCGTCTGCCCGATGTCGACATTCTCATCATGGCGGCTGCGGTTGCCGATTATCGCGTGGCCGACGGGCCGGCCGGAGGCAAGATAGGCAAGGGCCGAGACGAGTGGGGGATCACTCTGGAGGCCACCACCGACATCCTGTGTGACGTGTCAGAACATCAACAGGGCCAGTTCGTAGTCGGCTTCGCGGCCGAGTTCGGGCTCGAAGGCGTGAGTAGGGCGAGAGACAAGATGGAGCGCAAGCACTTGGACATGATCGTGTTCAACGACATCTCACGTGGCGACATAGGCTTCGACTCGGACTTCAACGAGGTGCGCATTCTCACGCCGGAGTCCGAGGTGCTGATCGAGAGAGCGCCCAAGGAGACCATCGCCGAGCTCATCCTGGACAACATCGCGCAGACCGTACGCGCCCGCCAGGGTGGGACCCTGCTGCCTGCGTAGTGCCGTACTGATGAAGCGTCTCGGTGTGGTTACTCTATGATTCCCTGTTGCATGATTCCCTGCCTCCACCGCGAGCCGGACGGCCTATCGGTTATTGTGTCGCCCAGTCTGGGAAATCGTCGACCTTGCGTACCGACGTGATGAGCCAGCGGCCCTCGTAACCCTCGGGGGTGACGGTGGACACCCACTCGACGACGTATTCGTAACCGGCCCACGGTCTGTCGCTCCCTTGCCAATATTCGTTCACTGTCACCGGGATGCTGACGTGTGTCGCTGGATTGACCGGATCATCAGCCCATTGCTCGTAGTTCAGGGAGTCGGGCACAAGATAGGCGGTGTGTCCGGCCAAGCGCCCTGCCACCCTACGGGCGACAAGGTCGGTGATGGCCGACGACGCCCCCGGTCCGAGGACGCTCTGTGAATAAGGATCCTTCCCGGTCAGTCTTCCCGCCTCGACTTCGGCGTAGACGGACTCGACCATCTGAAAGGCGGCACCGGAGTTGGAGATCGCGTTGTTGACGACGGCTCTGTTCGCTCGCTCCACGGCAGTTGCGGCCATGACGGCGACCACGAAGACGAAGAACCCGAGTATGCCTATAGCCACGGCGGTGCTGAAGCCGGCCAGACAGCGGAATCTCAAGGCGCGAGGCTGTTCGGGTATATCCTTGGTTCTTACCAGCCGGGTCTCCTCTCCGAGCGGAACCCGCCGCAACCCGAGGGCGCGCATGCCTACGGTCGTCCGCTCCGTCTGTCGGCGATATCGGATCGACCACCAGCCGGAACAGGCGGCGACGCCGGAGAAGAACAGCCAGAAACCGACTACCCATAGTGGGTCCAACCCGGCCAACGTTGTGGACTGCCAGAAGACCACGACCAGAGGGATCAGACCGAAGAAGAGGAAGCCCGCGACCCAAATGAGAGCGTCGATCCCGCGCGCAGATCGGCGCAGCCAGGCGGGGGCCGGAGGAATGGCGGCCGGGCCCGAGAGAAGCCCACGTTCCTCCAGTATCCGGACGGCCAGCTCTCTGGGAGTGCCGAACTTGGCCAGCGCGATTGTTTCGTCTTCGCCCGTCTCGGCAGTCACATCGGCCACATGTGCTTGGATCTCGTTTAGGATTTCCATCGTCTCGGCCGGTCCCAGGATCTCGATCCCATCAGCCAGTTGCTGCAGATACATCTCCACGGCGCTTGTGGTGTGTTCAGCGGCTGTTACTTTGGCCACCGTCGTCCTCCTTCCAGAGATAGGCCACGGACCGGGCGAGGGAGTCCCATTCGCGCTGAGCCTCGTCCAGAAAGGCGGTGCCCTCGGCGCTAAGGGCGTAGTACTTGCGAGGGGGGCCCGAGTCGGAGGTCGCCCAGCGGGAGCTGAGCATCCCGTCGGCCTCCAGACGCCTTAGTACGGGATAGATGGTGCTTTCGCCAGCAGCCAGCCGACCGAGGGAAAGGAGTTCCTTGACGATGGCATAACCGTGGAGTTCGATACGAGTCGCGAGCAGACGGAGAACGAGAAGTTCCACCACGCCTTTGCGTACCTGGACAAGCCACCGATCGGTGTACTCCACTGCGTCTCACTTTCTCCTTGGCGGTCTTGGCTAAGCGTAAGTCACTACTATGCTAACCATAGTAATACGCATTAGATAGTAGTGTCAAGAGGGGGAATGGGCTCGAGGCGGTTCAGGGGGCATCGCGATACGCATAGGAGGTGCCGGTCCGGTCTATCGACAAGAAAAGGCGCACTGTTCGGTGCGCCTTTTGTCATTTCGACGGTGTTGTCCGTCCGCATCACTCCGGCGGACGGAGTCGGGCATAAGACGCTACGCGCTCTCCCTCATCGCCTGGATCTCGGTCGCGGCCTTGATCTGCTCTAGGGCCTTGGCCTCGATCTGGCGGATGCGCTCGCGGCTGACATTGAAGCGGGAGCTTACCTCAGCCAGAGTGCGAGGATGTTCACCTTTGAGACCGAAGCGGAGCTCAACCACTTTGCGTTCGCGCTCGTCCATGGACTTGAGGACTCTGTCGAGACAGTCCTTGGCGATGTTCCTTGCCACCTCGTCGGCGGGATCCGGCGTGTGCTGGTTCTCGATGAAGTCACCCAATTCAGCATCCTCTTCATCGCCTATGGGAGTCTCGAGCGAAGTGGTGCGCTGCGCGATCTTGCGCATCTCTTGAACCTCGTGGGGCTCGATGCCAAGCTCGGCCGCCAGGTCGTCGTCATTGGGCTCCTTGCCTGTTTCCTGCAGCAACTTCCGCTCGGTGCGGACCATCTTGTTGATCTTCTCGATCATGTGCACGGGGATGCGGATGTTGCGGTCCTGGTTGGCTATAGCTCGAGTGATGGCCTGCCTGATCCACCAAGTGGCGTAGGTAGAGAACTTATAGCCCTTGCGATAGTCGAACTTCTCCACAGCGCGGATGAGGCCGGTGTTGCCCTCTTGGATGAGGTCGAGAAGGTCCATATCCTGGGTGTAGTAGTTCTTGGCTATGGAGATGACAAGACGCAGATTCGACTGGATCATGCGGTCCTTCGCCCTCTTGTCGCCGGCCTCGATGAGCTTAGCCAGTTCGATCTCCTCCGCCTTCGTCAGAAGAGGGATCTCGCCGGCCTCCTTGAGGTAGAGGCGCAGGGGATCGTGAGTCACGGTCTCTATGGAAAGATCCAGAACGGGCTCGGTGGGCTCCAAGACGCCCTGGGTGACCGGGCTCTGCTCGTAGATCTCGATAGATTGATCGAAAAGCTGGGAATATAGATCCTCTATCTCCTCCATGGTCATGTCGAACTCCTCGACCAGCGCCATGATCTCGTCACTGGTGACGTACCCGCGCTCCTGGCCGACTTGGAGGAGGTCTTGGACGTCCAGGATGACCCGGACGTCAATGGTTGCGATGTCAGTTTCTCTTTGCACAGTCCTCTGCTATCCTAACGGTAGGTTTAAGCTTTCCCAATTTATACTGTTGAATGACGCAAACCGCAACAGTATACTCTGTGGCGCCCTGGAAGTCAACAGGGCGCGCACTCTTGATGTTACCCTCAATTGTAACGAACAAACGTTCGCAACGCAACAGCCGTTCTTATGACTTTATGCCCGTCTTACAAGAGACGTTGGGAAGCGGTGTAGCGTTCCGCCACGTCGTGTGTTTCGTTGATTATGTTGGCCGCGACCGGTCCGCCTCCTTCCCGGACGCCGCGCTTTGTGAGACATTCGTGATGATGGGGGCGGCACGATGATCCGTGTAAGGAGACCCGTTTGAACGATCAAGAAGGTAACCTCATGATACCTGGACAACCGGAGATCCCCGGCGCGCCGATCACGCTGGCTCTCGACGCCGAGGGTGGTGACAATGCTCCCGCGGAGGTGATCGCCGGAGCGCTTGAGGCCGCCTCGCCTGATCTGCGTGTGCTCTTGGTGGGCCGCCCTGAGGTGATAGAACCCTACCTGAGAGGTGAAGATCGGACGCACGTGGAAGTGGCCGCCTCCGCTTCCGTGATCACCTTCGAAGACGAACCTGCCGCCGCGGTCAAGAACATGAAGGACTCTTCGATCGTGGTGGGAGCCCGCACGGTGGCGGAGGGCCGTTCGCAGGGCTTCGTGTCGGCGGGTAACACCGGCGCCATGGTCGCTGCGGCCCTGCTCGTGGTGAAGCGCGCCGGTGGCATACGGCGGCCGGCCATCGTAACCACGCTGCCGGGACTTCGGGGCCCGGTGGTGTTCCTCGACGCCGGGGCCAACGCCGATTGTCGCCCGGAGCACTTGGTGGAGTTCGCCGTGCTGGGCGTCGCTTATGCGCGGACGGTGCTGAACGTGGCCCGGCCTCGTGTGGGGCTGCTCAACATCGGCGAAGAGGCCGGCAAGGGGAGCGAGTTGGCCAGAGCGGCCAACGCCCTTCTGGCGGGTTCGGGGCTGGATTTCGTCGGCAACGTGGAAGGCCGGGGTCTGCTCATGAACACGGCCGACGTGGTGGTGACCGACGGCTTCACCGGCAACGTCGCCCTGAAGCTTCTGGAAGGCTGCTCTTCGACGATATTCCAGCGTATGAAGGAGGCCGCGGCCGGAGGGCTCCGCGCGAAGACCGGCGGCCTGCTGTTACGGCCGGCTCTGCGCCGTCTGCGCACCGGGTTGGACCCGGAGGAATACGGCGGCACATATCTGTTGGGTGTGCGGGGGCTGGTGGTGATCTGTCACGGCAACTCATCGAGTCGGGCCGTAGCCAACGCGCTTCGCTTCGGGGCCGAGGCTCTTCGCAAGGGGGTCCTCCCGGCGATTGAGGAAGAGGTGGCCGGGCTGACCGGACGGCGGGACCCTGCCGCTTCTTGAGCGCCGTTGATACAATGGCCGGGTTCCTCACGCGGCTTGTCCGGTGGTTCGAAAAGTGTCTACAAGGAGTTTCACATGAGCAAAGATGAGATCCTCGCCAAGGTGCGCGACATCCTGGTCGAACAGCTGGGCGTGGAGGCTGAGAACGTGACGCTGGAGGCCTCGTTCCAGGATGACCTCAATGCCGACAGTCTGGACCTGGTGGAACTCATCATGGAGCTTGAAGACCTGTTCGGCGTGAAGATCACTGATGAGGAAGCTCAGACCCTGACCACGGTCGGTGCGGCGGTCGATTTCATCGCCGCGCGCGTGTAAGACAAGTCTACGGGACAGGATGGAGATGCGGGGACTGCCGGCTCTGCTGCGGGCCGTCCCCGCACGTCTCTTCCGGAGACCGCCCCGTCCCGACGCCCGTATGATGACGTTGCGGTCTTCGAGCGGGTCCTCTCTTACGGAGCTGATAGCGGGCCTGACTCCGGAGCTACGCGAGAAGGCCCTTACACACTCCTCCTGGGTGGATCGACGCACCGAGTCTTATGAGCGCTTGGAATTCCTCGGAGACAGCGTCTTGGGGCTCGCCATAGCGTCGGCTCTGTGCCGGAGATACCCCGAGAGCAAAGAAGGCGATCTTGCTCGACTCAAGGCCTTCGTAGTGAGCCGCGCCAGCTGCGCGGAGGTGGCGGAGCGGCTCGATATAGCGGGGCTGATCCTCGAGCAGGCGCCGGCCCCCGAGACCAAGCGTCGGGAGATAGCCGGCAACAGTACGATATTGGGCAACGTCCTCGAGGCTCTCATCGGGGCCGTCTTCCTCACGTATGGTTTCGAACAGACGCGGTCGGCCGTGGTTGAGGCTTTCGAAGAGCAGATCCGCTACGCGGTCACCGGGCATGTGGATCACAAGAGCGCTCTCCAGGAGCTGCTCGCGCCCCGCGGCCTGCAACCCAGCTACCGGCTGGTGGAGGAGTTGGGTCCCGCGCATGCCCGGGTGTTCACGTCCGAGGTGTCGGTGGGCGGACGCACCCGGGGTTCCGGCACAGGGACCACCATCAAGAGGAGCGAGCAGGCCGCCGCGCGGGAAGCCCTGGCCTCCATAAGCGCCGAGGCGGATTCGAGGGGGCGGAGCGCAGGCGGATCGTCATCCGAAGCCCGTGGCGAGGGGGATTGAGTTGGTCTTTCTCCACTCCATCCGGTTGCGTGGTTTCAAGACGTTCGCTAGGCCGACGGAGCTGACGTTCGAGCCGGGGGTCACGGTGATCATCGGTCCTAACGGCAGCGGCAAGAGCAACATAGCCGACGCGGTCCTCTGGGTCCTGGGCGAACAGAGCCCCGGTAATCTCAGGGGTCGCACCATGCAGGACGTGATCTTCTCCGGCCCGGGCGGCCGACGTTCGAGCGCGGTCGCCGAGGTGAGCCTGGTCTTCGACAACGGCTCCGGCGCCCTGCCGTTTGATTGCGGCCCGCTCGAAGTCACCCGACGGTTGAACCGGGACGGCGGTTCAGAGTACAGGTTGAACGGTAGTGGGTGCCGGCTTCTGGACGTGCAGGACTTGGTGGGGGGCATGGGCCTGGGCAGAGAGATGCACAGCGTCATCAGCCAGGGCAAGGTGGAGGAGCTGCTCCACTCCACCCCGGAGGCTCGTCGCGCCATGGTGGAGGAAGCGGCCGGGCTGGGCCGCTTCAAGAAGCGTCGGGAAAGGGCACAGGCCAAGCTGGAGCGCACCCGGCAGAACCTCTTGCGGGTGGGAGACGTCGAGCGCGAGGTGAAGACCGCCTTACGGCCGTTGCGCCGGCAGGTGGCCGCGGCGGAACGATTCGCAGTGGCGACTGAGGATTGGGCCCTAGCCAAGACCCGGCTTGTCCTCCACGATCTCGGGGGGGTGCTGGCCTCGCGCGCGGAGACGCAGAAGCTTCTGGAGACGGCCGACGCCCGCCGGGCTGAGATAGAGAGAACGCTGAGTGAACTGCGCAGGGAGAAGGCCGAGGAGGAGCAGCGCTTCAACGCCGCCCTCGAGGAGCGGGAGAGACTGGGTTCGGCTCATCATCGGGCCGGAGCCGCCGCCGAGCGCCTGGAGGCACGCGCCACCGCTTTGAGACAGCGACTGGCCCGCCTGGAAGGAGAGACCGACCGGGCGCGGCGACGGCTGGATCTGGCCCGTAGCGAGGTGGAGTCTCTATCGACGAGGGCCGACGAGGTCTCCGGCCCCACACCCGACGAAGCGCGGTTGTTGAAGGTGGCCGGATGGGCCCAGATGCTCCGAGGCGCTCTTGAGGAGTCACTCCCGGCCTACAGCGCGGTCGTGGAGGAGGAGGAAGGCCTCAAGGACGCGGTCTTCGAGTTGGAGACGGCTCGGTCTCGGGCCTTCCAGGACAGGGAGTTCCTCCGTCGCGAAGTGGAGGAGAGGAGTCGGGTGGGAGCCGAACTTGAAGCTCTCGCCCGTGAAGCGGCGGCTCGTCTGGAACAGTCGCAGGCAGAGAGGGTCCGGCTGCAGAGCGATCTGGACCGGGCGATGAAGGCGGCGCTCGAGGCTCAGGCGGATCTGAGGGCGGCCGCAGAGGGGCGCGAGGAGGCCAGGGCTGCAGCCGATGAAGCCTCCAGAGTCGAGGCAGGCCTGGCTGAGGAGTCCGCCGGGCTGGAGGCCAGGCAGGCTGTGCTGGCCGATCTTCTGGCGCGCAGAGAGGGCGCGTCGCCGGGTGCACGGGAGCTCGTGGCCGCCCACGAAGATTACGTCCCTCTGGCGGAGGTGCTGGTGGTCGAGCCGGGGTTCGAGCGGGCCGTCGCCGCCGCCCTCGGGCCGGTGGCGGGGGCTGTGTTGGTGCCGGCCTCGCGCGATCTGGATAGGGTGTTCGATGTGGAAGGCGCGGTGGAGGCCGTCAGCGGGTCGATACAGGTCCCGAGGGCCGACCGCTCGGCCGCCGCTCCCGTGGGCACACGCGATCTGTGGGACGTCGTCTCCGGACCCGAAGCCGCGCTTGCCGGCCTGCGGAGGCTGATCCCGCCCACGGCTGTGGTGGAGGGCGGTGAACGCTTGGACGCCGGGCGTTTCGAAGGGCACGAAGGGACTTGGCGCCTGGTGAGCCGTGATGGGGAGTTGCTCCAGGCCGGAGTGCACGCCGCGCGGCGGCGCGAGATCGGAGCCGAGACCCTTATGACGGCCCGCAACGAACTGGCGGCGGTTTCGCGGGCCCGCGATGGACTGTCCGCGAAGCAAGACGCCGCCCGCGAGACGAGCGCCCATGCGGCCGCTTCAGCCGCCGAAGCTGAGGAGTGCTTCCGTGGGATGGAAGAGCGGCTGCACCAGGCAGAGCGGCTCGTGGTCGCAGGCCGGGGTGAACTCGACCTGCAGGAGCGCCGGCTGGAGGAGGCCGGATCACAGTGCGTTGAGCTGCAGGGCCGCCGGGATCGAGAAGCAGATCTGAGCGAACGGTTGCTGGCCGATCTCGACGAGGTCGAAGAGAGTACGACGGGGATGGAGGCCGAGCTGGAGCAGGCGCGCGCCGCTCTGCGGGCATTGCAGGGACGGGTGGAGACCATGCGGCAGGCCGTTGCCGGATTGGAAGAGAAGAAGAGCCAGGCCGCGCTGGTAGAGGTAAGGCTCCGAGAACGCTGCCGGGCGCTTGAGAGTGAACGGCTGCGACTTCGCAACCAGAGGGCCTCTGCGGAGTTGGAGGCCTCCCGTTGTGAACGTCGGGTGGGTCTCTTAGACCGGTATCTCCCTGTTGTTGGAAGCCTGCTGGAGGTGACGGAGCGGTTGGTCGAGGGGGCTCGCGTGGTCGCGGGTGAGATGGAGTCTGTGGTAGAGGCCGTGCGGACACGCACCGAGGGCGCCGCACGCGTCATGCGCGATCGCGGCGGCGAGGAGGCGGGCCTGCAGCGTGAACACGATGCCCTGGTCTCCCGCCTGACCGATCTCAGGGTACAGGAAGCCCTTCTCGAGGAAAGGCGCACTCTCTTGGAGGATGAACTGAGCGGGCTGAAGCGTCGTCATCTGTCACCGCGGAGGTTGACTGCCGCCGATGTGGAGGGCGAAGACGCGGAGTCGTTGACGGCTGCGGTGGAGCGGGCGGAACGGCGCCGGGAACACATCGGGCCGGTGAACCCGCTCGCAGAGCAGGAGTGCGCCGAGATGGAGGAGCGGGCGGCCTTCCTAGCCGAACAACGCCGTGACCTGGAAGCCTCCATCAACCAGCTTCAAGAAGTGATCGACGAACTGAATGACCACATCGAGTGCACGTTCGGGGAGATCTTCAAAGCGGCGCGGGAACATTTCCAAGGGGTGATAGCCTCTGTGTTCCCGGGGGCGAAAGGGACTCTCAAACTCACCGAGCCGAAGTCGCCCGGGCGCCGTCCGACCGAGGACATCGAGGGAGGACTCGAGGAGCCGGAGGAGGAGAAAGAGGCGGCCGGAGGCATCGCCCTGGAAGTCAAGCTGCCCAACAAGGCGCCGCGCAGCCTCAGCCTGCTGTCCGGCGGGGAGAAGGCCATGACGGCGATCGCCTTCCTCTTTTCTCTTTTCCTGGCTCGGCCCTGCCCGTTCTATATCCTCGACGAGGTGGAGGCTTCTCTCGACGACATCAACATCCGCAGGTTCCTGACCTTAGTGAGGAAGCATCGAGACAAGGCGCAGTTCATAGTGATCACGCATCAACGGCAGACCATGGAGATCGCCGATACTCTGTACGGAGTGGCGCTGGAGAGCGACGGAACGTCGCGGGTCCTGTCGCGTAGACTGACGATATCGAAAGGGGCGTAGTGTCTTGAGCCACGATTGGTCGGAGGTGTTCCTGGGGGTCTCCGCGGATTCCGTCATCCAGACCCCTGAAGAGATCCAGAAGGTCCGCGGGGGCTGGATCGCACAACTGCGGGATGGTCTCGCCAAGAGCCGCAAGGCCCTCCAGCAGCAGTTCGCCTCGGTGCTCTTCGATCGCTTCGATGAGAGTCTGTGGGAAAGGATAGAAGAAGCGCTCATCTATGCCGACGTGGGCGTGGAGACCACGGTGTCGATCGTGGAGGCTTTGGAGGCCGAGGCCGACAAAGGCGCCATCAAGGACTCCGCAAGTCTCATAGCCGAGCTGCGCAGAATCACCACCCTGCATTTTTGCCAGGCGGACACGCGCATCGACGTGGCCCACTCGCCGGCGGTGATCCTCGTTGTGGGAGTGAACGGCACCGGCAAGACCACCACCATAGGCAAGATCGCCTGGCATCTTAAGGAGCTGGGCAAGGAGCCGTTGTTGGTGGCCGGAGACACATTCCGCGCGGCCGCCATCGAGCAGCTGGTGGAGTGGGGCCGGCGGGTGGGATGCGAAGTGGTGCGCCATGAGCGCGGGGGAGACCCGGGGGCGGTGGTGTATGACGGCATCGCCGCGGCCGAAGCGCGGAAGGCCGACGTGGTCATCATCGACACGGCGGGGCGTCTCCACACCCAAGTGAACCTGATGAAGGAGCTTGAGAAGGTGCGGCGCGTGATCGGGAAACGCCTGCCGGGCGCCCCGCACGAAACCCTGCTCAGCATCGACGCGACGACGGGTCAGAACGGACTGATCCAGGCCCGTATGTTCAAGGAGGCGGTGGAGCTCTCAGGCGTGGTGTTGACGAAGATGGACGGGACGGCCAAAGGTGGCATAGCGCTGGCCGTATCACACGAACTCGACCTGCCCATCAAGCTCATCGGTACGGGAGAAAGGCTCGAAAGCCTTCAGCCGTTCGACGCCGCCGATTTCACGGCGCTGCTCTTCGACGACTCCCTCGGCCCCTCGGTTTGACGGGATTACCGGCTGCTAGTAAACTCCCACCCTCGCGGCCCGCTTGGGTCGCCTCGAGTGCGGCGCGCGCAAAGCGCCGCTGAACGGCAAGGTGGCGGGTGTTCGATTCTCTCTCTGATAAGCTGCAGATAGCCTTCGACGGCCTCAAGAAGCAGGGCAGGCTCACCGACAAAGACGTCGAGCGCGCCGCCCGCGAGATCCGTCTGGCCCTGCTTGAGGCGGACGTCAACTTCAAGGTGGTCAAGCAGTTCGTCGACTCGGTGAAGCAACGCGCGCTCGGCGTCGAAGTGCTGGGAAGCCTGACGCCCGCGCAGCAGTTCATCAAGATAGTGAACGAAGAGCTGACGGCTCTCATGGGCTCGGCCACCACCAAGCTTACTTTTTCTCCGCGACCGCCGACCCTGATCATGATGGTGGGTCTGCAGGGCTCAGGCAAGACCACCGCCTGCGGCAAGCTGGCCAACTTCCTGCTCGCCCAAGGCAAGAGCCCCGGTTTGGTGGCGGGCGACGTGTATCGGCCGGCGGCCATCGACCAGCTCAAAACCCTGGGGCAGCAGCTCGGGGTGCCGGTGTACGATGAGGGCGACCAGGCCGATCCGGTGGACATCGCCAAACACGGTGTCAGGTGGGCGCAGGAAAAGGGGCGCGACGTACTGATCATCGACACGGCCGGCCGTCTACACATCGACGAGAAGCTCATGGACGAGTTGGTGCACATCCGTCACGCTGTGAAGCCCCACAACATCCTGCTGGTCCTGGACGCCATGACGGGGCAGGACGCGGTGAACGTGGCCCTCAAGTTCCAGGAACAGGTCCAGTTCGACGGCGTGGTGCTCACCAAGATGGACGGTGACGCCCGTGGAGGCGCCGCCCTGTCGGTGCGGGCCGTGACGGGCAAGCCTATCAAGTTCGCCAGCAGCGGCGAGAAGCTCGACAGCTTCGAATACTTCTATCCGGATCGGGTGGCCTCACGGATCCTGGGGATGGGTGACGTACTCACGCTGATCGAAAAGGCTGAGCGCACCATCGACGAGAAGAAGGCCCGGGAGCTGGAGCAGCGGCTACGCAAATCCACTTTCACCTTCGACGACTTCCTGGAGCAGATCCAGCAGGTGCGCAAGATGGGCTCTATTTCGAGCATCTTGGGCATGATCCCCGGCATCCCCTCGGGCAAGCTCAAGGGCATGCAGGTGGATGAGAAGGCTTTTGACAAGATCCAAGCGGTGATCTTCTCCATGACTCCGGAGGAACGCAGCCATCCGGAGCTCATCAGCGGCAGCCGTCGCCGGCGCATCGCGGCCGGCTCGGGCACCAACATCCACACTATCAATCAGCTGCTCACCCAGTTCAAGCAGGTTCAGAAGATGATGAAACAGCTGGGCTCGGGCCGTGTACCGAAGAACCCGTTCCAGATGTTCGGGAACTCCAGTTAGTGAGAGGAGGTGACGAATGGCAACAGCTATCAGATTGGCACGTCGTGGGAGTAAGAAGCGTCCAACCTACCGCATCGTGGTGGCCGATTCCCGGAGGGCCCGTGACGGCCGCTTCATCGAGACCATCGGCTTCTACAACCCTCAGACCGAGCCGTCGGTGATCGAAGTGGACGAGGCCAAGGCCAAGCAGTGGCTGGCGACCGGCGCTCAGCCCTCCGATACGGTGCGGAAACTCCTGAGTCTGAAAGGCATCGTCTAAGTGAAAGATCTGCTCGAGTTCCTGGCCCGCTCGCTGGTGGACCATCCCGACCAAGTGCGGGTGGAAGAGTCCGAGTCGGCGGAAGGCGTGCTGTTGCGTCTGTTCGTGGCCAAAGAGGACGTGGGCAAGGTGATAGGCAAGCAGGGCCGCATTGCCCGCGCTCTGCGCACTGTGGTCAAGGCAAGCGCCGTCAGAGACGGCAGGCAGGCCACGGTCGAGATCGTCGATTAGGAGCGACTCCAAGGCCTGGTTCGGAATGGTATTGCGCCGACAGGATGCGATGGGGACGCGCGACGCAAGGACGCATGGAGCGGGCGTAGCAGAGCTATGGGCACGCCTAAGCGCGAGTCGCGAGCCTATTCGCGCGGTGAGGACGTAGCATCGTGCCGCCAAGCGCAGACTCGGTGGTCGACCCCTCATTGCTAAGCGGATGCGGTGAGCTATGACGCGCCCCGAGTGGATCGAAGTGGGGCGGATCGTGCGTGCGCACGGGGTGCACGGCGAAGTCAGGGTTAGGCTTCTCTCGGACAACCCGGAGCGCTTCGCTTCGGGGTCCGTCCTTCACGCTCGTCCCGGACGGCCGGGCGTAGCGGCGCTCAGAGTGCGCGAACAGGTGCGTCTAACGGTCGAGAGCCTGCGGGGCGACGGTGACTTCCCCATCGTAGGATTCCGCGAAGTGGCCGACCGAGACAGGGCCGAGGCCATGAGCGGATACACGCTGGAGGTGCGCTCGACCCAACTCCCCGAGCTGCCTGAGGACGAATTCTACCCCTTCGATCTGGAGGACCTGCAGGTGCGGGATCCCGCGGGGGCGACCGTCGGGAGGGTGACGGGAGTGTTGGATTCTCCGGCCCATCCCATCCTGGTGATCGAGCTCGACACGGGCGGCGAGAAGATGGCGCCGTTTGTCTCGGCGGCGGTGCCGACCGTGGCGGTGGCTGAAGGCTATCTGGTGGTTGAACCGAGGTTCCTGGACGAAGTCGGTCAGGATAGGACTGAGGGAGATGTCTCGAGATGAAGCGCTTTGACGTCTTCACGCTGGTCCCGGAGGCCTTCAACTGGTTCGTCGTGCAACATCCCGTCTCCACGGCCATCGAGGCCGGCGCGGTCTCCATCTCCGTGCACAATATCCGGGACTACAGTGCTCTCCCTCATCATGAGGTGGACGACACTCCGTACGGAGGCGGTCCGGGTATGGTAACGCGCGTGGACATAGTGGCGGCGGCGCTCGAAGGGGTGTTCGGAGAGCCTGCGACCCGGGTGCGGGATACGCGTGACGTCTATGTGCTGGCGGCGGGGGGCCGTCCCTTCGAGCACGGTCTTGGACTGGAGCTGTCTCGGACCGAGAGGGATCTCGTGCTATTGTGCGGACGGTTCGAGGGTTTCGACGCCAGAGTGGAGACGCTTCTGGCGAGCGGGTCGATATCGGTGGGTCCCTACGTCCTGGCGGGTGGCGAAGTAGCCGCGTTGGCCGTCCTGGAGGCCGTGATCCGCCACCTGCCCGGGTCCCTCGGCAACACGGACAGCGTGGTGGAGGAGTCGTTCAGCGAGGAATTGGGAGGGATGGTCGAGTATCCTCACTATACGAGGCCGCGGGAGTACGAGGGTCTGAAAGTGCCGCAGGTGCTTGTCGGCGGAGACCACGCGGCCATCGCGCGGTGGCGGAGGGAGAACGCCAGGCGGTCTCCCTGGGCGCAGGGTATAGGCCGCGCCGGCCCCCGGGACACTGCTTCGACATGCGACGGAGAAGGTGAAGAGTGAGTACGGACCACGATCAGGCGGGCGCCGTCCCCAGAAGCGGGCCGGTCTCCCCGGGCGAACCGGCGCTTAGAAGTGAGTCGGGCCTGCAGGGTGGGTCGGCCCCGCCGGGTGGGTCGGCCCCGCCGGTAGACGACGGCCTCCAGGGGACCCTGGGATCTAGGAGGGAGGTAGACCCTCGGCGGGCGGCCGGTGAGGCGAGAAGAAGGCGGGCCGCGGCGGAGCGGAAGAAGCGGACTCCGCTGGGGATGGTCATCGAGGTGGTGATCATAGTCGCCGCTGCTTTCGCGATCGCGATGCTGGTGCAGGCCTTCATCGTCAAACCCTTCACGATCCACCAGGTCTCCATGCAACCTACGCTCCAGGAGCGCGACCGTATCCTGCTCAACCGTCTCTCCTACCACTTCCGAGATCCTGAAAGGGGAGACGTGGTGGTCTTTCATTCGCCCATGGTCAAGGGCGAGGACCTGGTCAAGCGGGTGATAGGGGTGCCGAACGACCGAGTGGCGGTCAAGGACGGCGATTTGTATATCAACGGGGCCATACAGGAAGAACCTTACGTGCTGGACAGCGAGATGTTGGACGAGGATCAGGAGGTCTTGGTCCCCGAGGGTCACGTGTTCGTCATGGGCGACAACCGTAACAACAGCGGTGACAGTCGGTTCTTCGGGCCCATAGAGACCGACTCGATCATCGGGTGCGCCTTCTGCGTCTATTGGCCCATCAGACACTGGCGAGGGCTGTAGGTCCTCTCGCTCTCGGCGCCGATCGCGGGAGGCGTTCGAGTCGGAAGCGGGTTGCAATCGGGACCGCGATGCTCTAAAGTCTGCTCGCTTTTCTTCAGGTAGGTCGTCGAGCACACGCCGGAACAGATCAGGGTCAGGTATGCACATGGGCGTTATTGAGGAATTCGAACGGGATCAACTCCGCCAAGACATCCCGGATTTCAAGGCCGGCGATACGTTGCGGGTGCACTTCAAGGTCATCGAGGGGAGCCGGGAGAGGATCCAGGTCTTCCAAGGCTTCTGCATCCGCAGACAGGGTCATGGCGCTCGGGAGACCTTCACCGTGCGCAAGCAGTCCTTCGGAGTGGGGGTGGAGAGGACCTTCCCGGTCCATTCTCCGAAGATCGACAAGATCGAGGTCGCCGCGATAGGCGACGTGGCAAGGGCCAAGCTCTACTATCTGCGTGAGAAGCTCGGCAAGAAAGCGCGCGTCAAAGAGAAGCGTATCTAAGGCACTGCTGCATGGAAGAACCGGATCGAAGCTCTCTCGCAGAGCCGAAGCCGGTCGGTTGCGGCGAGGCAGCCCCGGCGGATGGAGCCCGGACCGTCGGGAAGACGAAGCGGCACGTCGGCAAGACCCGCCGGATCGTCGAAGTGGTCGCCATCGTGGCGGCCGCTTTCGTTTTGGCGCTTGTGGTGCAGCAGTTCCTCGTGAAACCATACGCGATCCCCTCGGAGTCCATGGAGCCGACTCTTGTAGGGGGCGACCGAGTACTGGTCAGCCGGATCACCTATCACTTCCGCTCTCCGGAGAGGGGCGACGTCATCGTGTTCCATCCTCCAGGGTATGAGGGCGCAGTCCCGTTGATCAAGCGCGTCGTCGCTGTGGGCGGCGATACAGTCTCGGTGCACGATGGCAGGTTGTGGCTTAACGGCACCGCACAGGATGAGCCCTACCTGAAGGAGAGTCTGATCGAGGGTGAGTATCCCGAGACGACGATCAAGCCGGGGTACGTCTGGGCCATGGGCGACAATCGTAACGACAGCGGTGACAGCCGATACTTCGGGCCGGTGCACGAAGACGAGATCATCGGTGTCGCTTTCGCCATCTACTGGCCGCCGCGCGATATGGGCGGACTCTGACCCGCCTTTCTTATGACAAGATCACCCGGCCTCAAGAAGAACCGCCTTTCGGACCCGTTCCGTTTCGATCGCGACCTGTTGCGCGAGGCCGGCGCGACCTCGTGGGGCGGTGACCTGCGCCTGGCCGGTGCCGACGAGGCCGGGCGCGGTTGTCTGGCAGGCCCATTGGTGGCCGCCGCGGTAGTCCTGGATTACCGCGGCGCTCCCTTCGCCGGATTGGAGCGTCTCACCGACTCCAAGCTGCTCACGCCCGAGACACGGGAGATTCTATACGGGAGCGTCCTTCGCTGTGCCGCGAGAGTCGCGTGGGTGGCATGCTCACCTTCCACGATAGACAGAGTGGGTCTCCATCGCTGCAATATCGACGCGCTTGGTCGCTCGCTCGATGCGTTGTATGGGGAGTACCGGCTGGCGGTGGTGGATGGGTTCGACCTCAAGCGGCCCGAGCTCCGGGCGCGCGCCATGATCGCCGCCGATTATAGGAGCGGAGCAGTGGCGGCCGCTTCCATCGTGGCGAAGGTGGTGCGCGATAGACTGATGAGGACACTCGCGTCACTCCATCCCGAGTACGGTTTTGATGAGCACGTAGGGTACGGGACCAAGCGACATCGAGAGGCCCTGCGACGCCACGGTCCCTGCGAGCTTCACCGCCTGAGTTTCCAGGGAGTGGGCGTCGGCCGGTTGGAGTTGTGGGACGACTGAGACAGGGCGACGGCATCAGGGATCGGAGACGGTAGAGGTAGCGTCTCCGAGGGTCCGCTCCAATCTGGTACCAAGGTTTGAGTCCGTGTCTCCTCCACCTCCGATAGTCTCGACATCCGAGTCGATCGCCAGGCCACAGCACAGAGGAGACCGTCCTGAACCAGGGACCATCGATACACGTAGATCGAGTGGCGCGAGGCCGCGCGGGTGAGCAGGCGGCCGCCCTGTTCCTCTCAGCACGTGGGTACCGCGTGCTGGCCAAGAACCAACGTACTCCTCTCGGAGAGTTGGACATCATCTGCCGCGAGGGGTCGGAGGTCGTGGTGGTGGAGGTCAAGGCGCGCTGCAGTTCGACGTACGGCGAGGCCTTGGAAGCCATCGGTCCTCGCAAGGCGCGCCGTCTACGGGGGGCGGCGGCCTGGTGGCTGTGCGACCGAGGATGGTTTCCCTGTCCGCTGCGTTTCGACGCGGTTGTGGTGGCGCTTGACGGCCAGGGTGTACCTTGCAGCATTGAACACGTCAAGGATCTGCTGGGAGCATGACGGCGCCTATAGGAGTGGCGTCTATCTGGGGCTTCGCCATGGTGGGCGTCGACGCCGTGCCCGTGAGAGTGGAGGCTCATGCCAGGAACGGTCTGCCGGGAGTCACCATCGTCGGCCTTCCGGGCGCCGCGGTGCGCGAGGCCGGCGAGCGGATCCGTTCCGGCGCTGCTTCGACAGGGCTCGCCCTTCCCGCCCGGCGCATCACCATCAACCTCAGTCCCGGCGATGTCCACAAGGAGGGACCTGGGTTCGACCTGCCTGTCGCTCTCGCCACCCTCGCAGCGTGCGGGCACATACCGGTGGAATGTGTCCGCGATGTGGGAGCGGTGGGAGAGGTCTCCCTGGGAGGAGTCGTGCGGCCGACCCGAGGGGTGGTATCGGCCGCGGAGTCCGCGGGACGGATCGGCGTCCGGCTGGTCATCACCGCAGTCGAGGGGCTGCCGGCCGCCGCGGAAGTCAGCACGGCCCCCGTGGCGGGGGTGCGGTCCTTGGCCGAGGCGGTCCTTGCAGTCAAAGACTCTCGATATCGAGACCGGGTGATCGAGCGGGGGATCCGGTGGTTGAACAGGCGGCGCGCCGTCCCCGCGGCCGGCGCGGCTGAAGACGTCGACCTGGCAGACGTGGTGGGTCAGGAGACGGCGAAGAGGGCCCTCGAGATCGTAGCGGCCGGAGGGCATCATCTCCTGATGTTCGGATCGCCCGGAGCAGGCAAGACCATGCTGGCCCGCCGGTTGCCGGGCATCCTGCCGCCGCTGACCAGAGAGGAGGCCGTCGACGTTACCAGAGCATGGAGCGCCGCCGGTCTGCAGGGCGTTCAGACCGGGTTGGCCAAGGAGCGGCCTTTTCGCGCCCCTCACCATACCGCGTCGCGCGCCGCTCTCATCGGAGGCGGCGTCGCCCTGCGGCCCGGCGAGATAAGTCTGGCCCACCGTGGGGTTCTTTTCCTAGACGAATTGCCGGAATTCTCCAGGGACGCGCTGGAGGCTCTGCGGCAGCCACTCGAGGAGGGTCGAGTGGTCATCTCGCGTCGGATGGGGACGGCGGTCTTTCCGGCCGTGTGCACCTTGGTCGCGGCTATGAACCCCTGTCCGTGTGGTTATCTGGGGCACACGGAGAAGGTGTGCCGTTGTTCCGGCGCCGCCCTGGAGCGATATAAATCGCGTGTGAGTGGGCCACTTCTCGACCGGATCGACGCTCTGATAGAGATCCCACCGCTCACCCTGACGGCGCTCGAACGGACCGTGGAAGGCGAGACGTCGGCTCTCGTACGAGACAGAGTTAGCGGGGCCCGCGAGTTCCGGCTCCACCGAGAGAATCATCAAGTGGATCAGGTCCGCGCGCCCCTGGAAGAGAGGAACGGGCTGACCGAGGAGGCGCGCAGGTTGCTGCGCGACGCGTTGGTGCGGGATAGTCTGAGCGGGAGGGCGTATGTCAGGACCGTGAGGCTGGCTCGGACCATCGCGGACCTGGATGGAGCGCCGTCGGTGCGCATGGATCACGTGGCAGAGGCGCTGGCCCTCCGTCTGGACCAGCGCCGGGTCGGTCTGTTCTAGAGCT
>LSQX01139237.1_pt1 | contig 19115 bp, 12 predicted proteins | sample 654561 | NCBI WGS metagenome assembly LSQX01 (sample SAMN04489861, study PRJNA283612) | anaerobic digester metagenome | isolation source: 4 biogas reactors fed with cattle manure at either 37C or 55C with and... | place: Denmark: Kongens Lyngby | collected 2014
AAGCGCAAGCGAGGACGGATAATCCGAGTGGGCGCCGCTTGCGCGGCGGGCAATGGCGCCGCTGACGCGTCGGGTTGTGGCCTCGCTGACGCGCCGGGTTGTGATGGCGCGTGCGACACATCGGAGAATCCCCGGCTCATGGATAACCCGGGATAAAAGAAAGCCAACGCGGCAAGGAAATGCTGCACTCTGAAGAGGGGAAAGCGATTCATGTTGGAGGAGGGCACGTCAGGCCGCGCGGCGGTCCCGTTGACGCTCGCGGAGCCGGTCGAACGCTTGGAAGACCGCCTCGTCATCGACCTGGTTGATACAGGGCCGACCGTAACGGCATGTCTTGAGCCTGCATGCTGTGCACCGCCTGGCCGTCTGGACGAAGAGGTTGCGGTCGCCCAGGGGGTTCCACTTGGCCGGGTTTGTCGGTCCGAAGATGGCCACGGTCGCGATTTCGACCGCTGCCGCCAGGTGAAGCGGACCGGAGTCGTGGGTCAGCAGCGTCGTGCCCCGGGCGAAGAGCGCCGCAAGCTGGAGCAGCGAGGTCGGCGGCGCCAGCTCCGCGCCGCTCCGCATCGCGCCGATCACCTGCCGCGCCACGGACTGCTCGCCGGGTCCCCAAGTCACAATCGCTCGATAACCGTATTCTTCCGAGACCCTGTCGGCAAGGAATGCCATTCGGGCCGGATGGAGGCATCTGGCGTCCGACTGGCCACCGGGGTTGACGAACAGCACCGGCTCCCCAGGCTGGATCGACCTGGCCCGAAACCAATCCGCGACATAGCGGTGGGCTTGCGGAGGAATCCAGACCTGTAGCTTGGGGGGTGGACAATCGATGCCGAGCGACTCGAGCACCTGAAGGAAGCACGAGGCTTCGTGCGTGTTCTGGCTGTAGGGGACCGAATGGGTCAGCAGGGGGCCGCGAAATTCGGTGCCAAAACCCGCCCGGTACCGCGCTCCGGCCAGGCAACTGATCACCGCGCTGGAGAGCGATCGCATGAGAACCAGGGCCAGATCGAATCTCCGTCTCCGCAGCTCGGCGACCAGCCGCCACTTGCCGGCAAGACCCTTGTGCCTGCCGCCACGGTCGAAGATCAGCGTCTCGTCGACGTAGGGGCAGTGGTCCACGATCTCGCGCACCGAAGGCGATGCGAGGAAGGTGATCCGCGCCGCCGGGAACGACTCGCGGAGTTGCCGCAGGGTCGGAATCGTCAACAGCACATCGCCAATGTAACGCGGGCGATAGACCAGGATGTTGGAGATCGGACCGTCGAAGGCGCTAGGCCCCCGCGTCGTCATTACGGATGTCCCTGGTCCGTCTCGCATCGCTGGTCAGTCCCCGCCACCTTCATCCCGCAGGGCCATGTCGCACGGGCTTGAGGAATCACCGGAGTCTCGCGAATCGCCCGTGTTTGGCAACCCAAAAGAAGTCCGGCCAGCCATCTCCCAACGGCCCGAGACGCCGTGGCACTTCGCGCGGACTATAGCGGTTCTGCCGGCTTGTGAATAGACCAGTCGGTCCGTTCGGTCAAGCGATCTGCAGGACCATGATCGCGATCTGCGCGGCGATGGCCGTCACCACGACGCTCGCCGAAACGGGGATTCTGACGGGATAGCCCGCCCCGCAATGGGGGCAGATCGGGTCCAGCAGGTTTGCCGGATCTCCGCACTCGCGGCAAGCCGTCAACTCGCGGATGAACTCTCGGATGAACGACGGTGTTTGATGCTTCATGGTGCGTGCCCCACGGATGCCCGACTTCAAGAGCACGGCTCCTGGCCGGTGGAAGAGGAGACGATGCGGCAGTCAAAAAAGCCGCGTCCACTGAAAGCGTAGCATATTCTTCGACCGGACCGGAAAACACGCCGCCGATTCCACTTCGTGTCGATCCACGGGACCGCCTGCGCGGTCTTTCGGACCAGCTTCTCGGGCCCCTCCCGAGGCGTGAAGCCCGCCGCCCGGCAGGCCCATTCGACGCCGCGGACCGTGCCCGGCTTGCTTGTTGGCCGGGTTTGCCCACCGTAGACTTAGGAGCGGTGAAAATCAGCGGCCCCCCCCGCCGCCGCCAGCTCCCGCCGTTCAGACAGCTGGTTGCCGCAGAGCCGTTGCCCGTGGCGATCGCGGAAGATTTGGGCTGGCGTGGGAGAGGGAGCCGATTGGGGTGAGAATCAGCGTGTACGCTGCAAAGGAATGTCTCGATGAAGCATGTCTTCGCTCTCGGATTGTTGCTGCTGCCCGTCGTGGCCCTGTGTTGTCCAGGCTCGTCGGCGGCCAAGGGTGATCAACTCCGTCGCGGGCCGGAGACCGGAAGCGGCTCGTCCGCCGCGCAGCGAACGCTGTGGTATGCCGGGCCGGCAACCGACTGGTCGAAGGGGGGCCTGCCGATCGGCAACGGGCGGTTGGGCGCGATGCTGCTGGGCGGCGCGAGGGTCGAGCGGATCCAGTTCAACGAGAGTTCCCTCTGGTCCGGCGACAACAACTGGGACGGCGAGTACGAGACGGGCGACCGCGGCTTCGGGAGCTACCGCAACTTTGGCGACCTGCTGGTCGAGTTCGAGGGGGACGGCCTGGACGCGCCCACCGGCTATCGTCGCGAGTTGGACATCTCCTCGGGCATGCACCGCACGGTGTTTTCCGCCGGCGGTGTCGCGTTTACCCGGGAAGCGTTCGCGAGCCGGCCGGACCAGGTCCTGGTCTTCCACTACGCGGCTGACAAGGGCGGCGAACCGGCCCCGGCGCTCCGCGGCAGACTGCGTCTCCAGCCGGGGCAGCCGAATGTCCAGGTCGCCGGCGAGGCCGGAGCGCTCTGCTGGGATGCCGTAATGCCCAACCAGCTCAAGCACGCTTGCCGCGTGCGCCTGCTTCACACGGGCGGCCGCGTCGAGGCCCAGGGGGAAGGGCTGGTCTTCAGCGGTTGCCAGCGCGTGACGCTGCTGCTGGCGGCGCGGACCGATTACGCCCCGGACTGGAAGGCGAACTGGCGGGGCCGGCCGCCGGCTCCGGCGATCGCCAAGGAGATCGCGGCGGCGGAGACGCAGCCGCTGGAGGCGCTGCGGCAGAGGCATTTGGACGATCTTGCGCCGCTGTTGGGCCGCGTTCGGGTCGACTGGGGCCGCTCCGATCCGGCCAGGCTGGCCCTGCCGACGGACGAGCGGCTGGCCGCCTATGCCCAGGGGGGCGCCGATCCGGACCTGGAAGAGACGATCTTCCAGTATGGGCGGTACCTGCTGGCAAGCTGCTCGCGCCCCGGCGGCCTGCCGGCGAATCTACAGGGGCTGTGGAACGACAGCAACAAGCCCCCGTGGGCGAGCGACTACCACAACAACATCAACGTCCAGATGAACTACTGGGGCGCCGAGCCGACCGCACTGGCGGAGTGCCATGAGCCGCTACTGGACTTCGTCAGCGCGTCGGCCGAGCCGTGCCGGATCGCCACGCGGAAGGAGTTTGGGGAAAACACGCGCGGCTGGACCGCGCGGACCAGCCAGAGCATCTTCGGCGGCAACGGTTGGCAGTGGAATATCCCCGCTAGCGCGTGGTACGCCCAGCACATGGCCTGGCACTACGCCTTTACGCAGGATGAGGATTTCCTCCGCCGCCAAGGCTACCCGATGGTCAAGGAAATCTGCCACTTCTGGGAAGACCACCTCAAGCAGCTTCCGGACGGCACGCTGGTCGCCCCCAACGGTTGGTCGCCCGAACACGGCCCGCGCGAGGACGGCGTGATGCACGATCAGCAGATCATCTGGGAGCTGTTCGAGAACTATCTGGAGATGGCCCGGGCGCTGAATGTAGACGCGGATTACCAGGTGAAGATCGCGGGGATGCAGGCGCGGCTGGCGCCGAACAAGATCGGGCGCTGGGGCCAGCTCCAGGAATGGCAGGTGGACCGCGACGATCCGCAGGACACGCACCGGCACACCTCGCACCTGTTCGCGGTGTATCCCGGCCGGCAGATCAGCCTGACGCGGACGCCGGAGCTGGCACGGGCGGCGATCAAGAGCCTCAAGGCCCGCAGCAACGACCACGAGGAGACGACGGGCGAGCCGTTCACCGTGGAGACAACGATCGGCGACAGCCGCCGGTCGTGGACGTGGCCGTGGCGCTGCGGGATGTGGGCGCGGCTGGGCGAAGCCGAGCGGGCCGGCATCATGGTCCGCGGGCTGCTGACGTACAACACGCTGCCAAACCTGTTCTGCAATCACCCGCCGTTTCAGATGGACGGCAACTTCGGGATCACCGGGGCGATCGCCGAGATGCTGCTTGGAAGCCACGCGGGCGAGATCGCGCTCGTGCCCGCATTGCCCCAGGCTTGGGCCCGGCAGGGCTCCTTTGCCGGCCTGCGGGCTCGCGGCGGCTACCGCGTGGACTGCGCCTGGCAGGACGGCCGGGTGACCAGCTTCCGGATCGTCGCCGACAAGGCGCGGGACAAGGAGGCGAAGGTCAAGGTCCGCGTGAACGGCGAACTGCGCGAGGTGTCTCCGGACTCGAGTGACTGAGACGAAAGCGGAAAGCGGAAAGCGGAAAGCGGAAAGCCGGGGAGGTGAGGCAGTCATCCCACGGGGTGGCATTCGAAGAGCAGCCGTCAGTTGCAGGCGAAACGCCGCCTGCCTGGCCGTCGCCCAGCGTGCCTTCAGCCCGGCGAGTCGCGTTTCGCGCGTCACCACGGCGATAATCGGGTGCCCAAGTCCCATGACGATCCTATCCCGATTGGGGCGAGACTGCCATCAATTCCGTTTGCCGCGAGTCTGCGCGGGAGCGTTGCGCTCGGCGACCTCGCCGGCGGGCTCCCCGGTTCCAGCGCCGAGCAGCGCGCCCAGGAGGTCCGGCGATATGTTCAGGTTGCCCACCTTGGCGACATTGTCGGCCAGATCGCGAAACGCCATCGCGATCAGTTGGCGCGAATCAAGGCATATAAAGTCTTTGACACCTCTGGATCAGAAAAGGCGGCAGCGAACGGATTGCCCCCCTCTTAAGAAGGGTACAGCCGTCTGGATAGGATACAAAGCGGCGCCAAACGGATAGACTTGGTTGCCTAGCTGTGGGACGACTCGAAAGATGACATTCGGGTTTTCTACGACGTTACCGAGACTGCGGTTGAGGTGCTCTCGATTGTGCCGAAATCCGAGGTTGACACGTGGCTCAAGAGGTATGGTGAGGGCGATGAAACAGGTGGCGCTATCGGAACTCAAGGATGACCTGTCAAGGTACTTGCGGATGGCGGAACACGAGGAGATCGTGATCACCAAGCATGGCAAGCCCGCAGGCCTTCTCGTGGGGTTTGCCTCAGAAGACGATTGGTTCGACTATCGGCTTGACCATGATCCGCGTTTCCTTCAGCGGGTAGCACGCGCGCGGCAGAGCCTGCAAGCCGGCAAAGGCGTCAAGCTGGAAGACTTGGGCATCTAGCCGCCGACCGGCATGCCGTTGAGAACGCCCTTGCCAACGTGCGGGACGCTTTGGCGGCCGTCATCGAGACCTACGAAGACTTGGGCCGCAGCCTGCCGCAGAATGCAGTGGTCGTGGACACGAGTAGCCTGGTGTGGTTTGAGATGCTGGTGACGACTTTACGAAAATCATCGCGGGACGAGGGCCAACGCGTGGCATCAAAGCAGCAGTTTACTGGGATGGTTGGACTGTACCTGGTCGCCGCCGAACTATCGAGACGGAACTTCATTCTATCCCCAACCTCTCGGAGTGCCGAGGCCGCCGACTTGCTGGTCACCGATCCTATGTGCAAACACACGTATGCAGTTCAAGTCAAGACGAACGCTCAAACCTTCAGCTTCTGGCTCACTGGGCCGAGCACTTCCCAAATCAAGTCCGACACGCTCATCTACGCGTTTGTGAATCTGTGAAAGAACGAAACGGAGTTCTTCCTTGTTCCAAACGCTGTTGTTGTGGAGAAGGTCGTGTCGGAAACATCAAAGTCAGGAAAGACAACTTGGCACTCCGTGTCCTTGAAGGACATCGCGGAGTACAAGAATAACTGGGGCGTATTCCAGAAATAGGATCGAACGTCTGAAGGGGGCGTCGCGCCGCTGGAATGATGTCTTTACCCACCCGGCGCAATCACTTTCTCCCTGGCGACCTCGTATTTCGCGCCTTTCCACGTGATCTCCGGATCGCCGAAACCGTGAAACACCCGCAGCTTGCCGGCCGTCTGAAGGCTTTCGCCCTCCACCGGCTGGAGCGTGAACAGGGCCCCGCCGGGATAGTCCCTTCCGCCCCACTTCTTAGCATAGAAGGCGGCAAACCGCGGGCCTTCAATAACCAGCCCGAAGGGAGGCAGCAGCACCTCGCCGCCCAGCGCGGTCGTCACCGCCGCGTCGCCCTCGCCGAAGTTGACCACCACCGTCGTTGCCGTCTGGCCTTCGCCATACTGGGCGCGGCGGACCTGGCGGTCGGGCGTGAGGAACTCCAGCCGGCCGAGCCGGTCGTGGACAGTCGCCGCGTGCAGCGGTCCGAGCAACTCCTGGGTGTTTTTTATGAAGGCGTCGAGCGGGTGCAGCCCCTCGGCCCAGCCGCCGTCGGTCCGCGCGTAGCTGGCCCGGTCGCCCGACGGCGCAGCGGCCTCGGCCGGTTTCTCCTTCCAGTAGAGATGATCCGGCACGGAGTGGTAGTAGAGCGGCCGGGCGCAGATGGCGTGGTGGGCGACGAACTCGGCGGCCTCGTTGGCGGAATAGCCATATTTGCCCCAGCAAATCTGGCAGTCGTGATAGACCATTTCCCAGAGCGGGATCACCATCGCGCCGAGCTTAGCGGGATCGAGGTTGTGGTAGTACTTGCCCGACACGCCCACCAGCCCCTCGAAAAAGTCGCTGTGCGGCAGGGCCCACTCGCGGCCGCACTCGCTGCCGAAGATGCCGAACAGTTTGCGGGCTTCGTCGCTGAGGCGGATCTTCCAGGCGATGTCGTCGTTGCGGCCGATCGGGTGGGCGGGATCGAAGCACTCGCGCGGCCCGACGGCGTAGGTCGTGTCGATGAAATAGCTCCAGGGGGCAAACAGCCGCTGGATCTCAGGGAGGTTCTGCGGGCGCATCGCCAGCTCGACCTGCTTCGGCGCGCAGACCATGTACGCCCGACCGCCCAGCCACCGCCCGCCGGTGACCAGCGAGCCGTCGGGCTTCTTCTCGATCAGGGCCGGGTTCCAGCTCGCGGCGTCGCGGTACATGTCCTGGTAGTTGTCGTGCAGCGAGGCGACGAAGCCAAGCTTCTGGATCCGCCGGACCGCGTCGGCCAACGCGTCGTTGCCGCCGCACTCGGGGTTGGCGGGCAGGTTGTCGGGATGGCGGCAGTCGTAGCCGCCCGCCGTCCAGCCGCCGAGCATGAACAGGCAGTTCCGGATGCCGAGGTCGCGGTGGAGGTGCTCGGCGATTGTCGCAGCCTCGTCGAAGGTCCAGCGGACGCGGACCGATTCCTCGGCGGTGCTCTCCTCGTTCATCCGCCGTGCCAGGCACGTCCAGAGCTTGAAATCCGCCGCGCCCACCATCCGCCGCACATGGGGATTCCGTTTGATCTTCTCGCGGAGAGTGACGGCCAGGCCTTTCTGTTCGGCGATTCGCCGATAGCCGGCCGCCAGCGTGTTCCAGTCGCCGTTGCCGAGCGGGGCAAGGCGGATCGCGCGTGCCGAGCGGCGGAGGTTGAAGCCGGCCGTGAGCCGCTGCGAGCCATCGCTGCCGGCCTCGAGCGCGCTCTTCAGCTCGGCGAACACGTAGGCGTCGTCCCAGGTTGCCAGGATCGCCGACCCGCGTTTGACCAGGCCGATCATGTTCATGTGGCAGCCCTCGTAGTCCGAGGTGCCGAAGGTCTGCGAGAAGGCCACGCCGCTCGCGGCCGGAATGAGCAGCCCCGCGCGGCAGGGGACGACGGCGTAGCCCTCTTCCGCCGCGGTCACGGCCAGCGCGTCGTCGAGCACGCGGACGTCGCCGACTGTCTGGCCCTCGTAGCGAATTTCCAGCGCGCGGCCGTCGTCGACCAGTTCGAAGGTCACCGCCGCGCCGGCCGCCGTTTCCAGACGCACGCGGTGCGACGCGGCCGCGGTCTTGGCAAACTCGGACGCCAGGCCGCTGGCCGCGCCCGCGCCAGCCGCGCCCGCGGAGGGCCATCGGATGCCCGAGGCCTTGTCGACGAGCGACCACTTGCCAGTTTGCGAATCGATTTCGACCCGCATGGCAGGGCTTTCGAGCAGCCGCGTGTCGGCATAGGCCACGCCTGCCGACAGGGCAGCGACGATCGCCAGTGCTACGAGTCGCCCCGACTTGAAAACGCGTGAAACCGTGCGATCCGGCATCGTTGATGGTTTCGGTTCCCGTCGCATTCGCTGGCTCCTTGTCTCAGGCGGCTGTTCGCGTGTGCTCGTCGTCCACGTGCCGTGAAGCTTCGCAGTGTTCTTACCCCTGTAGGGCTGCATCCGACCATACTACCGCGAAGCGTCGGCCGGGGCCAGCGCCGTGGCAGGCGTTTGTCGATCGTCGTCGTTGTGCTCGACGAGGGGAAATTCCTGGAGTTGATGAAGGAGGAGTCTTCTCGAGGGGCAAGTGTTCCTGAGGCGGATGTGGCGGGAAACGAAGAGATGCGCACGCAAGGGCCCAACAAGGATGTGGAAGGGAGGCGGCGAAGGGGCGAAGGAAGGGGAAACCCGGGTTCGGATTGGAGTTGGCAGACGGGGGTTGAATCGGCTCGGGAGGTCAAGGTTTGCGGACACTGGAAACGGTTTCTTGGTGATCTGAGGGACGGAAATGCGGACACAATTGGGTATTCTGGCCGATTTTGGCGACGTAGTTGGCCGATTGCGAAATTAGTCGGTTGCGAAGAGAGTCGGCCGATCAGGGAATGCGAACGTGGCACCTTTTGACACGTTGTTCGGGAAGAGCAGCAGTTTGTGGGTGGCACCTTTTTAGGAGTCGCACCCGATGCTCCCAGATTGCCGTAGGGCGCGCGCATGGCTCGTTTCACTTGCCGTGCTGCACCCTTATCGCCGGTTGAGGGGATGTTCCGTGGAGGCCGGCGACCGCGCGGCAATGCCCTTCGCTCACGTTTGACCCGCCAGCGCTTGTCTGGTAGACAATACAGGCGCGGTCAGATTGTGGAAACGAGGTGCCACCTGTTCGTCAAGAGGCTCGGCCGATGCAACGGATACTGGTTGCCCTTGCGACGGGCTATCTCCTGGCCGGTGTAGCGTTTCAAACAGGATGTGCCGGCGAGGCGCCCGAGGCCGACATGACGGCGCCGGTGACCGATGCGAAGCCTGCCACGCCCGAAAGGTGGCTCGACGTCCGCATGGCGGCGCCCGAACCCCGAGCGGTTCGGCCGGACGGCCGGCAGGTCGTAGTCACGGCCGGCTGCGAGACGATTCTCTATGATCTCGAATCGGGCAACAGGTTGCACGCCTGGACGGATCGATTCGTGTCGGCCTGTTTCAGCGCGGACGGGAGGTTCCTGTTGACCGTGGGGGACAACGAAGTCGCCGTCTGGGACGCCGAGACGTGCACGGAAATCCGGCGCTTCCCTGGGCGAGCGCCCGCCTGGAATGAGCCGCACTACCGTTCCTTGGCGACGATCGCCGCGCTGAGTGACGACGGAAGCCAGCTGGCCATAGCAAACCGCCGTGGCTCGTTTCACCGCGACATGCCGGCCGCGGTCCTCGTCTACAACACGCGATCCGATGCGCTTCGCCAGGCGCTGGCGACGCCCGAGAAGGCGGAGGTCCATTCGGTCGCCGTTGTGCCCAATAGCGAAAGACTCTTGGTCGGCTATTCGAGCCGGCGGGAAAATGACGTCGGCAGGTGCTTCTGCGTATTGTGGGATATGGAGTCGGGAAATCCGGTCTGCGAACTCCCAGTCGAGGGTGCTGTCCGAGTAAGTCCGGACGGCCGCTGGATCGCCGGCGGGACGCTGGTTGGCAGTCCGTTTCAGGCGGGCGGCGGAACGCCGCGGATCGACTCCACGAGATTGACTGTCTGGGAAACGGATGCCGGCAAAGCGGTCCGCACGTTCGAGTACGCGTCCCCGATGCGCGATTTCACATTCAGCCCGAACGGCGAGAGAGTCCTGGTTGCCCTGGAGCGGAAGACGGGCGACGGCCCTCGGTTGGCTTTCGCGGGCCGGCTTGTCGAGTGGGACGTCGAGTCGGGCGAAGCGCGTTTCGAGGTCGATCATCCGGCAAAGCCGTATGCCAGCGTGGCGTACAGCCCCGACGGCCTGCGGCGATTCGCCACCACCGAATGGCCTAATGGTCTCGATGACGACGTGGACCATCGGCTCTGCGGCTGGAGCGTCAAGACGGGCGCGGAGTTGCCGATCCGCAACTATTTGTTCGACAGTTACAATGGTCGCGAAGACCTGTTCTTCTACACCAGCGGCGACCGATTCATCGATCTGGCCTGCCCATTTGCCGTTCGAGACGTTTTCACGGGTGTGGTCGAGAAGACCCTGCCCGAGTATCGGAGGGGAATGACCGAAGTCGCATTCGCCGCGGACGGCGAGAGGTTCCTTGTGGGGCCCCGGGAGGTCATGGGTGCGTGCTATCTGAGCGATTGCCGTTCCGGGGACCAGCGGACTCTGCGTCTGCGAGGCGAAGGGCCCGTCTTTCTCGACGGCGGACGCAACGTGTTCGCCCACAATGTCGCCCACCTGCGTCTGATCGATGTGGTCTCCGATGAGGTCGTCTGGGGGCTTCCTTTGCACGCGCACTACCGACGCTTCGACGCGGCAATCAGTCCAGACGCGAAACGCGTTGTCGTCTCTCAGGAAAGCGATCCCGATCTGCCAGCGGCTCCACGCGTGATCCTGCTGGAGACATCGCAACCTGACCGTCCGCGGATTCTCCAAAGGTATGCCGCGAGGGTCGCGTTTCGGCCCGACGGTGCCTGCTTTCTTGCCGCTTCCCCCGAGGCGATCGACGAGTTTGACGCTCTCAGTGGCGACCACATCCGCACGCTATGGACCCCGCCCGGGCGGCCGCTCGCAGTCACGTACAGCCAGGACGGGACCAGAGTCCTCGCCTGCGGCGTCGTCGGCCACGCCGATCGCCGCGAGCCGGTGGATCGAACCGACCGGGGGTGGGCGATGCTCTGGGACGATGCAACGAACCGGACGATTTCCCTGAAGGGGCACACGGCCCCGGTGACTACCGCCGCATTCGGCGCCGGCGGCGCCCGCTGTGCCACCGGATCGCTCGACACGACGATCCGGCTGTGGGATTCGGCTAACGGCAGCCCGCTGTCTGTCCTGCACGGCCACGTCGGCGGAATACACCGGATTGACTACAGCCGGCGAGGAGACCGGATTCTCAGCGCGGCGCTAGACGGCGCGGCGCTCTGGAACGTCGCCCGATTCGCCACACCGCCGGTGGAACCTGTTCCGCTGGCCGCTTCGTTCAGGCCGGTGGAATCCGGCAACGCCATCAACGCGACATTCGGCGCACCGAAGGAGCCAATGAGAGCGTCCGAGCCGGAGTCTCCCCCGTCTCAGCCGGCTCCGGTTCCTGCCGTTCGTCCGGCAAATTGGGTCGTGGTCGAAGTTGGCGAGGCCAAATACCGCAATCTGTCACCGGACATCGAACACTGGCTGTCGCGGGCGAGAGCCACGCGGCGCCGCGACGTGCCGCCTTCCACCGAGCCGGCAAGGCCTGCCAGTCGTCACGATCTCTGCGGCACAAGCCGCGATGGCCGCCGCAAGGTGTATCTCACCTGGCCGGACAAGAACATCGCCCTCTGTGACGAGGAGGGCCGAACCTTGCGCACATGGGACGGCCGCACCGCCTATAGCAGCCACGTGAGAATCTCACCATCCGGCAAGGAAGTCATCATCTCCCGCAGAACAGGTTCCGGCGAAGGCGGCCGTTGGATAGCGACCGTATACGATGCGGAGTCCGGGCTGGCAAAGCGAGTGATCGGCGAAGACGACGGCAAATATCTCAGCTTGACAGCGATCGATCCGAAAGAACGGACGATCATGATGAGTACGAGCGAGTACGCGATCGTCTTGCGTGACTACCAGACCGGGGAGAGACTGGGGGCCTTGGCGAGGGACCGAGGCGGTCCGTCGCGAAAGGCCGCGTACAGCCCGGACGGCCGTTTCGTGGTCACAGGCAAGTTCCCCGAACTGGCAGTAACGCTCTACGATCCAACCACGCTGGCGCCGGTGAAGACGCTAGCCAGTCTCTTGCCCGTCCGCTGGTTCGCCTTCAGCCCCGACGAGAGGCATCTCGTCGTCGGGCAGTTGTTCGGGCATTCGTCGAGTGATCTGTTAACGATGTGGGAGATCGACTCAGGGCGCCGGCTCTGGAGCCGCTGCGGACCGTGCAGCGACTCGGCGACATTTTCACCCGACGGCCGCCGCTTCGTGACCGATGGCCGGAGTGGCTCCTCGCGCGTCTGGACTTTTTGGGACGCGGAAGCCGGCCAGATGCTTTGCATCGTCCTCGCTTCAGCCGGCGTGGCGGGCAACAAGGCAGTCCTGGGCGGCGACGGCGCGTCGCTTCACCTTGGATCGACCGACGGGCCGCGTCTCTGGCCAGAATAAACGTCTGGCGGCTTGAGCACGACGGCGATCTCTTCTGGTTGCACTGGACTTCCCCCCGATCTTGCCGCTGCTAACATTTGGATTGGGACTGCCGCCAGAATCATTGAGCACCCGAGGCCGTGGGATGAACCAAAGAACGCGCAATTCAGGGATGGTATTGGGAGAAGTGGCGTCTTCCGGGTTGGCTCGCGGGACAGCTATCCTGTGTGCTTGCGCAAACCGGATTACCGTTGCCCGCCGGGTGATCAGCCCAAACGAGGTTGAAGCGGAAATCGTCAAGCTGGACGCCGCTCTCGCGATCGTTGAAGATCAGTTGATCGATTTGCAGAAAAAGGTCCAGCAGTCCCTGGGAGACCAGTCGGCCGGAATCTTCGAGGCGCACATTGCCCTCTTGCGCGCCCCCTCATTGCGCAAGGAGATACGCGCCGGTTGTCTGGATCGGCATATCAATGTGGAAGCCGCCGTGGAGGAATCCATCGAGAAGCTGGTCTCCACGTTCGCGCAAGTGGAGGAGCCTTATTTGCGGGAGCGGGCGGCAGACTTGGAAGATCTCGGACGCCGGCTGCTGGACGTTCTGACGAGGGATCAGCCATCGGAGAACCCCGTTTTCCCCCAGGGGAGCGTGCTTGTGACGAGCGAGCTGCTGCCCTCCGTAACGGCGCGCCTGGATCGCGAGACGATTCGCGGGGTGGTCGTTGAGAGGGGGGGGCAAACCGCGCACGCCACGATCCTGGCGCGCGAGTTGGGTGTCCCCTTGTTGATTCGCGTTCCGGATGCCATGAAACGAATCCGCACCGGCGATCGGCTTGTCGTCGATGGGTTGGCGGGACGGGTGTTCATCAATCCCACTGCCCACATCCTGCGGGAATACGATCGGCTGGAATCCGACCTTCACGCCCATCGGACCGCCCTGCAAACGATGGTGGAGTTGCCGCCGGTCACCAGCGACGGCACGCGGATCAGACTGTCAGCGAACATTGGCAAGACGGCCGACGCCCCGGCGGCGGCGGCGGCCAACGCCGACGGCATTGGCCTGTATCGCACGGAGTTCGTGTTTCTTGTCCAGGACCATCTTCCTTCCGAGGAAGAGCAATATCGAATCTATCGGGCAACGGCGGAATACTCGAAGCCACGCCATGTAGTCATTCGGCTCTTGGACATTGGCGGTGACAAGCCGCTCCATTATTTCCCGCTGTCCGCAGAAGCGAATCCGTCGTTGGGGTTGCGAGGCACGCGGCTCTTGCTGGCGCATGCCGAAATACTGCGGACCCAAACGCGAGCCATTCTCCGGCTCAACGCGACGCACCCCGTGTCCATTCTCCTGCCCATGGTGGGCGACGTGGAAGACGTACGGGCAGTCAAGACGATCATCGAGAGCGTAAAGGCGCAGCTGGCGGCGGAACACCAGACGTTTGATCCCCGCATCCCAATCGGCGCGATGATTGAGACCCCGTCGGCCGCCGTGATGATCGGGCGGTTGGCCCGGGAGGTGGATTTTCTCAGTATCGGCACGAACGATCTCGTTCAGTACCTGTTGACTACGGATCGAACGAGCAGCACCTTGGCGCCCTATTACGAACCGGTTCATCCCGCCGTGCTGCACGTCCTTGCATCCCTGGCATCAACAGCCGGCGAGAAGAACAAAGACATCTCCATTTGCGGCGAGATGGCCGGCAATCCCGCGTACACGCGGCTACTGCTCGGCTTGGGTTTCCGAAGTTTAAGCGTCGCTCCCGGCGAGTTGCTGGAGGTCAAACACACGATTCGATCAACCAGCATGGAAGAGGCCCGGGCCCTCGCCGAGCGGGTCCTTCAATGCGATACGGTCGAGGAGATCAAAAGCCATCTTGGCCTCGCCCACCAGCGCCGCGCGTAGCGAACCGGGATCGCGCCGGGCTGCGGGTTGAATCGCTCGCAGTCGGCGTGCGCCCAGCCGCGAATCACTCGTCGGGAATCAACACGATCTTGCCAAGCAGCCCGCCGTGTGCCTGCATCCGGTGGGCTTCCGCGGCTTGTGACAAGCGCAGCGTGCAATGGATCGTCGCTTTGAGGTTTCCCGCCGCCAGCCAGGCGTTGATCTGGCGAGCATACCGGCGCGGATGCCAGGGGCAGCTCTCCATAATGGATGCTCTCCGCGGGACCCGGCTGCTCGATGTCTGCGGCTTTCATGATTGCGGTGGTCTCGAAGAAATCCAGGTTTCAAGGCTCGAGTTGTCAGAAGGCAGGCAACGTCAGGGCGGATTTTGCGAGCCAGCCCGTTGCATTGCCTTCACCGCAATCGCGGAATGCGCGTAAGCTGCGCCTGCCCTCATCTCCGCAGCAACCCAAATCGCTTCCATGACCTCTTCATTGCTGGCGCCTTTTTGAACGGCAAGCTTCGTGTGACTGTCGATGCAGTAGGGGCACTGGGTCACATGGGCAACGGCCACGGCGATCAATTGCTTGGTCTTGGCCGGCAAGGCTCCGTCGGCGAAAACGTGCTTGCTGAAAGCCTTGAAGGCGACCATCGCCTCTCCGGACAGCTCTTTACGGCGTTGGGCGGTCTGCTGATCGACGATCGGGTACATTATTCCTCCTGCCAATTTCCAGCGAATGGCCAGTACACGTTGTTTCCCTGCCAGCCAAGACGGAGCTGAAGTGTTGCAAAACGTGGGCTCGGCCCTGACTTCGGGTTAGTGCCAGGTTTTGGCATCAGGCGAGCCCCAACTGCAGGAGCACCTCCTTGTGTTTGCGCGATCGGTTCACAATCTGATCGACCGCCCAGGTCAGTGTTTGCCGCAGGCTTTCACGCAGCATCGCTCGAGAGGCTTCGCCGATGGTCATCAGCTTGCAGAGCGCCCAGTCACGCGAGCGGGCTTGTTTCAGTTGGCCTGTGAGCAGACTGTACGCCATCATGACGAGATACATGTGCCGGGTCTGGCCCTGACCGTCACGCAGCTGACAATCGCCCATGCCGAGTTCCTGTTTCCCGTCCCGGTGAAAGGTCTCCGTGCCCGTCCAGCGATCACGGTACACCCACAGGATTCGGTGCACTTCCCAGTTGGTTCGATTCGTGACCAAGATTTTGCGCGGTTCTTTGTCGCGGCGTTGGTCCCACAGGATCACGACACGCACTTTATGCTTGACCGTCGGAATCTTCAACGTCGCCGTGAAATACCACTGCCGACTGTCACCACGGCGGATTTCCTTCCGGTCCGCGATTGGGATGCGCGCCGCGACTTCGCTGATCTTCTGCTCGACACCCTTCCAGATTACTTTGCGATTCATCTTCAGGTCACCCACGTACGCACGAGGATGGCCCTGGGCATCTTTCTTGCATGTGAACGTGGTTCATGGTGCGTGCGTTGGTGAAAAAACTGTCCCAGGTGAACGTACCGGGAATCTTTCGTTCGCAAACCTGGTCTACCAATTCGATCGTCAGCTCAGTGTGATTGATGAACTTTTCGTCATCCGCTTCGCACTGCTCTTCCTTCTTGAACCGTCGAAAATACAGCGGATAGTGCTTGCCTGTCGTGCACACGTAATTGGCAAACACGTAGGCGTGGGCGATTTTGTACCGCTCTTCCGTATGGTCCCAGAAGTACCCCACATCTTCGATCGTCTTGCCGTAATGGTCGATCAACACGTTGTCGATGGCGATCACGCCGCGCTCGGAGAATCTCGTCGAAGCGTCTTCCTGATGCCAATCGATCCGGGCTTCGTTCAACGCCTCCACGTCCCAGGACGCCTCCGTCAGAAAGCGGTTGAGGCACGATTGGTCCGTCGTCTCCGCGAACTCCCGATTGATGCCCGCTACCGATTTGCGCTGAGCGATGATCAAGCCACAGACGTACTCGGCGAAATGCCGACGTTGGCAATCGTTCTCAAAGAACTTCCCAAACTGCTCTACGCCCTCCTGCACCACCGTCGGCCACTCGACGATCCCTGGCATCCGGTAACCCTCCGTGGTTCGCGTACGCCGCCGGTCGCCATCTCGCTGGCAACCGGCCGCCGTGCTTGGCGTCCCGCGCGCCGCTCCGGCTCGCGTGCGCCATGCGAGTTTTACGCCTTTTTACCGATTTTGCCCAGTTTTCGTAAGGCCAAAATGCGTTTTGCAAAACTTCAGGTGTAATCGACATGGAGCGTGTTGGCGTCGACCGCGCCGCCGTGCTCCTGGTACTCGCGGGCCAAGTTCGCCCATCCATTGTATACATACTGCACCTGGTTGACAGCCGTTGTGCCCGAGGTGTCGCTGTAGCTGGTGATGGCCTGGACACGGCCGATGTCGTCGTAGGTGGTGCCAATCCGGCGAATTGAGCCATCCACCAGGCCCGATGCGCCGAGACTCGTGACGGTATCCGCCGCCAGGCGGCCGGCCAGGTCAAAGGTGAACTCGCGGACCACGCCCCGCTGATCGGTGGTGCTCGTTGTGCGGCCGAGGCGATCGTAGCTGGTCGAAACGTGGTCGCCGTTGTCGGTCGTGATCGTCCAGACCTTGGTGGTCGAGTCCTGCGAGAGGACGTCGTCGCTGTCGGGATAGACGGCAGCGGTCTGCCACGAGGCGTTGATAGGGGATGTGTAGAGGTACTTGGTGGCCTGGGCCTGGACGCCGTTGCCGCTGCCCTTGGCGTTGTAGGCGGTGAGCGTCACCAGGCGGCCACCGGAGTCGTATTGGTAGTCGACTGTGAGGTCGCAGTCGGTGTCGGTTTCCTGGACCGTGCCATTGACGTAGTTCTGGATTGTGCGGACGGTCCGTCCGGCGTCGTCGAAGTGGGTTTCGTCGATCCGGCCGAGGTTGTCGACGCTGCGGCAAGCGCGGCCGGCCGCGTCGTACTCGGTGAGCTGTAACTGGAAGTCGATTCCCGCGAGCGAGTTCGCGTCCTGGGGGTAAGGTTGGGGCGGGGCGGCTTCGGCCACGTCGGGGATGCCGTTGGCGTTGGCGTCGATCAGAGCGCCGGTCGGGCCGCTGAAGAAGTAGTGCGCGAGGCTGGAGTCCACGTCCTCGCGGCCGTAATTGGCCGTTGCCACGGTGCGGCCGAGGCCATCGTACCAGGTGACGGCGGCGGTGGCGTAGCTGTTGGCGGCATCGAACACGCCGGTCGTGCTCGTGTCGTCGGGCAGGCGCTGGAAAGTGGCCGTGGCGATAGCCTGGCCCGCCGGGTTGTACCAGGTCCGCGTTTGTTCGATCACCGTGTCGCCGGTGACGTCGTCGGCATCGGCGTAGGCCGTCTCGTCGGCGTCAAAAGAGGTGTACGTCGCCACCAGACGCGAGAGTCCGTCGTAGGCGAATTTCTGGAAGAGGCCGCCTGCCGCGGCGGTTTTCACGACCTGGCCGCGGGCGTCGTACCAAGTGTAGCTCGGCAGGTAGTCGCCGACTGTCCCGTCGTCGGGATCGACCTCGTAGACCCGCGATTCGTAGACGCGGCTCGAAACGAGCCGGGTCTTGCTGTACTGATAGGTGGTCCAGGCGGTATAGTCGGACTGGAGAACCGTGGCCGAGGCCAGGCCCGACGGCGTGCTGCTATAGGCGGCTTGGATTTGCTCGGTGGTGCGGCCGTCGCGGTCGGTCCGGGTGATCGAGATCGGGCCGTCGACGGTCTCGGTGTAGGGGCTGGCTGCCAGGGCGTAGCCCTGGGCGTGGCGGGTTTCGTGGGCCGCGTCGTTGTAGAACGTCCAGGCGGCCGTGCGCACGCTCGTGGGCGTGCCGGCAACGAGCGCGGTATGGGCCGGGCCGAGCGTCCGAGTCACGCGGCCGAAGGCGTCGAACTGGTAGTCGGTGGCCAGGTTCACCCCGCCGGAGGCCGGCAACGTCCAGCCTGCCGGCGGCGCAAGTTGCAGCGCGGCGGCGCTGGCGGCGTCGATGTCTTCGATCGTCCGCGCGAGCCGGCCGGTGAGCGCGCTGTGCTCGCGGTAAGTGGCGCGCCCCAGCTCGTCCATCGACCAGCAGAGATTGCCGCGCTCGTCGAACCACTCTTTGCGTACGGCGCTCGCGCCCGAGCCGTTCTGGCCGGCCGGCACGGCCGGTAGCGTTGTCGTCTCTTCCTGGACCTGGAACGTGCCCGAGTACCAGGTGTAGGCGTACTCAGTGGTGTTCGCCCCGGTGCCGTCCTCGTTCGCATAAACGGTCTGGCTGGCGGTGGGGTAGATCGTCACGTCGCCGACCGTGCGGGCGTAGTACGTGGTGGTGGACAGCAGGATCGGGCCGCCCTGAGCGCCGACCGTCAACCGCGCAGCGTCCTCGCCGTGGGCCACGGCCGTCTGGCGCCGGTAGCCCTTCACGCCGCCGGCCATGTCTTCGTCGATGCCGCCCGAGGTCGAAGCGTAGTAGGTGGTGATCTCGAAGAGGCCGCCCGCGTTGCTCAGGTAGGGCGAGTCGCCGCCGGCGAAGTCGATCAGGTCGGGCAGGTCTTCGTCGTAGTAAACGCCGCCGGAGAGCACGAAGGACGAGGGCTGGGCTGTCAGGATCAATCGTCCATCGGCGTCGTAGCGGTTGTAGGTGAGCGTGTGGCTCTGGGAGGCGGGGTCATCAAGGTCGGTGAGAATCGCTTGCCCGAGGTAGTTGGCGTAGACGGTGTCATACTCCGAGAGCGTGACGGTATCGACGTGTCCGCAGCGTCCC